>QWCB01000006.1_pt1 | contig 216366 bp, 189 predicted proteins | sample 1972511 | NCBI WGS metagenome assembly QWCB01 (sample SAMN09866719, study PRJNA288562) | Human gut metagenome isolate term5_stool, whole genome shotgun sequencing... | isolation source: gut | host: Homo sapiens | place: USA: California | reverse complement strand
CTCTATATTTTTATCTTCGCTTAGATAAACTTTTATAGAATTAGAGCTTTTATCTTTATCAAGTATACCTCCAATAAGTTGTGTATTATTAAAATAAACCTCTCCTTTTCCATCACTATCTTCTATGATGTCTTTATCTCCTGCGTGGTAGGTGTCGTAGCCATTTCCACCTTTTAGGATATCTGGTGAGTTGTCATCTTTTAATGATTTATCGTTTGAATATAAAATATCATCAAATTCAGTGCCTATAATTGTATCTGAGCCTTTTCCACCTATGTAGGTTATTCCGTTTTTAAGTTTATCTTTATGGGGATTTATATTGCCACCATCAAACTCACCTGAACTAAATGCACTAACAACTCCATTAATTACATTAGAAATAATAGTCTCTTTTGATAATTTAATAGATGCATAATTTACTAAAATTCTATCAACAATTACTGAAGCTATATTGTATATTGAGTTTTGAGAAAAAATATCAGTAACTTTTATATCTTTACTTAAATCAAAACCATCATCAAGAATAGTTCCATTAAGCTTACCATCACCACTGCCATCATACATTACAAATTTGCCATTTTCATCAATGTATTTAATAGAATCTAAATTTACTATGTTGTTTTTAAATTCTTTATAGATATTTTTAACCGCAGAAATTGTGATTTTTACTAAGTATGCCGAAAGTGCAGATGCTTTAATTATTGTAAGTGTTGGGTTTAAATAATCTAAAAAAGACTCACCTAGTATCTCTTTTGCTATGTTATCATAATCAAACATAGAATCATATCTAGCTTTAGACACAGTTCCAAAATTTACAGTATCTGCCTTAATATCTTCAATATCAAATTTCATATTAACAGTTCTACCTATCCTTGAAGGGTCTATGATATTTGCTAAGGTTGGGTTTACTAGACTTGCTATGCCATCATTACTAAAAAAGTCAAAGTTATCACCCTTAGGGTTAAGTTTTATTCTAGCGTTTCTAACTTCAATTGGATTTAAATTTTTATCTAGAACATATCTTATGTTATCTGTATCTATTCCTAAAGTAGTGCTACCAAATATAAAAGCCCTTCTTGCAAAGTCAGGGTCATCTAAACCACGATTGTAAAAGGTTATGCTTCTTAGAGGGTTTTTAGCACTATCTATGTTTTTAGAACTATCATAAAATAATTTTGCAAACTGATCTTGAGTAAGTATATAATTTCCGTTTTTATCAATTTCTACATCAGAACTAAGTATTGTAGGATTTAGCATATTTCCATCTCTTGTTTTTCCACTAAAAAATGTTTTAAATATTGCAAAATCTTTTAAATTTACTAAATTCTTAGCACTATTAATTAATGATGAAGTATCAATATTAATAGTTATATTTTTAGAATTTTTATCTCTTATCCATTTATTGTCTGGCAACTCACTACTACTAGGTGTTTTATTTTGACCCCAAAGATACTCATTTACAATATCTTCTAATACTTTTTTCTCTATCATTTTAAATCCTTTGTGTTAAATTAATTCTTAAAATTTACTAGGCTTTTCAGCCACCATTAAGCATTGAATCTGCTATTTCTCTAGCATTTTCTTCTATATCTAGATTTAAAAAACCACAATTATCTATTAAATAAATAGGACCTATATAAAACCTTTCATTTTGCAATATTTTTTTATATGCTTTGACTTCCTTATTAAAAACTTCTATAGGTGTTTTTTTATAATATTTATCAGTACTTGATGTTGTATCAAAAAGATACATATATCTAAGTACAAAACTTTTTTTATTGAGAAATGCAAAAGATTTATCTGTGTAAATTTGATATGTTTCACCTCCTTTATAAAACAAAATAGGTCTTGTAAAGCCCGCCACATCATCTTTTAAATTGACAATAAAATCTTTAGTTGAAAAAGTAATAGGTCGTAGATTAAAAGCTTTATAGAAAAAAAGTGTATAATTCTCCTTATAAGATATATTATTATCATAGTTAAACTTATAAAAATAATTTTGAAATTTTTTAACTAAGTTTTCATTTGTATAATCTATCATCTCATAATATTTGATCTTATTAATATCATCTGGATGACAAAAATTTTCTAAAACAACATTAACATTGTTGCAATATAAAATTTCAGCTTTTTTAAAAATTCTTTGACTCTTGTCAGTGTAGCCTATTATAGCTCTTTTATAAATTTCATCTTTGCTTAAAATCCTATCTTCTTTTAAACAATATCCCTGTTTATATTTTTTATAGTCATTAATAGATACTATTTCAAAGCCATATTTATTTGAATAATCAGGCACAATTCTTATAAATAAAATGCAAAAGATAATTATGAGTAAAAGTAGTATTGAAGTTATCTTTAAAATTTTCATAACTATCCTTTCTAAATAATTGATTTAAAAATTATGCTTTTGTTATACTTAAAATTTAGTTAAATCTTTATTAAATTTATAGATTTATTTAAAAATTTATTGGTTTAAAATTTTAAGGGTAATATTTTTATCTCTGTCTGTAAATTTATTATCAGCTAACTCACTACTACTAAGTGTTTTACTTTGACCCCAAAGATATTCATTTACAATATCTTCTAATACTTTTTTTTCTATCATTTTAAATCCTTTGTGTTGAATTGATGTTTTAAATTTACTAGGCTTTTAGCCACCATTAACCATTATATCTACTATACGCTTAACAGTATCATCAATCTTTATCTCAATATTGCTTTTCCCACAATTATCTATCAGCCATAAATGACCTTTAGTGTTTTTATTACCCTTATAAAAATTAAAGTTTTCTATCTTTTTTTTAAATTTAGAATATAAATTATTATTTAACATTGTATTTGATAAATAAATATACTTGCTTCCAAAACTTCCATCATTAAAAAATACAAATGATTCGTTTAAATGTAATCTATAATCAAAATTTCCAATATAAAATAATTTTGGAGTTTTAAATCCAGCGGTATTACTCTTTGAATCAATCACAATATCATTATCTGAAATTTGGTATAGTTTGGCATTAAATATATTTAAAAAAAAGTATTTTTTATCATCATATGGTTTAGAGTAGTTATTATAGTATCTACTAAATTTCTCAAATATATTATCATTGCTATAGCCATCCATAGAATAATAACCAATTTTTTCTATGTTGCTATCTTTACAAGCACCTGGCGTTACCCAACTTAATTTTTGACAATAGACTTGCTCTGATTTTTTCTTTATGATTAGATTGCTTTTTAAATAATTCAAAATAGCTCTTTTATAAAGCTCATCTTTGCTTAAAACCCTATCTTCTTTTAAGCAATACCCCTGTTTGTATTTTTTATAATCATTTAGCGAGACAATTTTATAGCCAAATTTAGATGAATAATCTGGAACTATTCTTATAAATAAAATGCATGATATCAATATGATGATTAAGCTAAAAATTATTTTTTTCATACCATACCTTTTATTTTTTTATAACAGCATTCTACCAAACCCAAACTTAATTCATCATAAGTTTGATACTAGTTTTCAATTAGTGAAATTTATTGTAGTTATTTTAAAATTAAGCTATTGTAACTTATCTTAAACCAGTATTAAAGGAATATTAATATAAATAATATTCCTTTAATGTATTTTTATGCTTTAACTATTATAAATCTGAATAATATCTTGGTTTTTAAACTCACTATTGAAATTTAAGTTTATTGCATTATCATCGCTATATGAGTTTAAATCTTGTATGATTTTATTAATCGTTTCAGTACCAAGCATTGTGCAGTATTAAAGTATCATTTCCTCCATCTATTAAATTTACATACTCTTTATCTCTTATGATAGTATTATTTGCATCTTTTCCTATGATGTAGGTATCATCTGCGTTTTCACCTTTTAAAAAGTTATTTTTACCATTAGAAATAAGAGTATCATTTTTAGAACTACCATAGACTTCATTTTTATTACCATTTAAAATAATAGTATCATTTCCATCTTTTGCGTGTATTTTAGAATTATCTCCTGTTGATATTATAATGTCATCTTTATTGCTACCATTTAAGATTGAGTTTTCTAAATCACTAAATATTATTCCAGAATTATTTAAATTTGCACTAGGTTTTATCTGCCAAGACTTTTTGTTTGATAAAACTAATTTAGTATTGTCTATATTTATAGTTTGATTGTTTTTAAAGATTAAAGTATCAATTGTTTTTGCACCTTTTGTAAAATAATCTTTTATAGTTATATCTCCACTCTTTTGTGTTAAAATTAAATCATTATTTGATCTATTGAATTTAATATCTTCAACATTTAAATTTGGCAGTTTAAGAGTTGTGTCTATTAAGTCATTTGATGGTATTTCTAAATTACCACTATTATACTCATAGCCATTCATATTAAACTTAAGCTCTTTTGTAGTAGATAATTCTCCATCACTTACTTCTACTATAACACTATCACTTCCTTTATAGCCTTTATTTGAAGTATAGGTGAAATTTCCACTCTTATCGATTGTAATAAAGCCATTTGTTGGATTAGATACAACTTTATAAATTAAATTATTAGAGTCTATATCAAACGCTTCTAAATTTGCTGTAACTTTATCTGTATTAGTTAATTCATAATTAGAAATGCTTTCTTTAAACTCTGGAGCATCATTTATAGGATTTATGTTTATATTTATAACTTTTTCAAAGCTAAGTCCAAACTCATTAGTAACTTTTACTTTTATACTGTCATTTCCGTTAAAGTTTGCATTTGGTGTTATAGTGTATTTACCAGAATTATCTAGGGTTATTTTAGAGTTTTTAGGATTGTTAATTAATTCAAATTTAACATCTCCACCTATATTATTAACATAAGATAGATTTCCACTTAAAGTAGTATCTTCATCAAATTTAAAAGTATCGGTAATGATTGTTGGAGCTGAAATTTTGGAGCTAAAATTTAAAGTTATAGTGTCTTTTGCACCATGTAAATCACTAACTTCAATTATAGCACTACTTGATTCTTTACTAATAAGTTCATAACTCCACTTTCCAGTATTACTATCTAAATTTAATTTTCCATTACTAGGATGCTTTACTACCCTATAAGATAACTTATCATTATCAACATCACTTGCTATGATTTGACCTGTTTGATATCTTACATCTTCTAAGATAAAGTTACTTTCATCTTTATTTGTGATTGATGGAGCATCATTTACAGGAAGTATATTTAAAGCAATAGTTTTTATATCGCTTAATCCATACTCATTAGTTACTTTTATAGTTATAAAGTCCTTTCCATTGTAGTTTAAATTTGGAGTTATCATAAAGCTTCCATCGTCTTTTAAAAAGACTGAACTATTTAATCCATCTCCTACTAGCTCATAGGTTAGCTTTGAATTACTTGGATTGATGATTTTTAAAGAGTTGTTAAACACTGTGTCTTCATTAAATTTAAATTTAGTAGAATCAATTATTGGAGCTGAGATTACTGAGTTAAAGATTAACTCTTTTGTACTAGATAACTCTCCATCGCTTACTTCTACTATGACCTTATCTTCTCCCATATAAAAATCATTTGGTTTATATGTAAAAGCTCCGTCTTTATTAAGAGTCATGCTTCCATTTGTTGGGTTAGAAACTACTTTGTAGGTTAGAGTGCTACTATCTATATCACTTGCTTTTAAAACACCACTGATCTCTCTTATATCTTGTAAAGTATAGTTTGTTCTCGTAGAATCAAATACAGGAGCATCATTTATAGGATTTATATCAAAGCTTAGCTCTTTTGTAGTGCTAAATCCAAACTCATCAGTTATTTTTATAATCGCACTATCGCTTCCATTAAAGTTAGAATTTGGTCTAAAGCTTAAAGCCCCATTTTTATCAATAGTTAATGACGCATTGTTTGGATTAGACAATATTTCAAATTTAAGAGGCGTATTAGATTGGCTTTTTATAGATAAGTTCTCTTTTAGTATGCTATCTTCATCTAAGCTAAATTTAGTTTTTTCTAGTATTGGAGCTAAAAATGGATTTATCTCATCTTTAAAGCTAGATATCCTTCCATCACTAAATTTAACATTTTCTATGGAGCTGTTTTTAGTAAAGTAGTCTTTTATGGTTAGCTTAAAGCCACCATCTGCATTTATTATTAATGAGTTTTTATCTTTAGAGTAATTTATATTTTTAACATCATCACTAAACTCAATTGTATCATTTCCACTTTCTACACTAGTGCCAAATAGGGTAAATAAATCCTTTATTACTCCACCATTACTACTTAAAGATATTTTATAAGTGTCATTGCCAAAGCCAGCATTTGTATATCCATTTACAAATACCTTATCATCATTTCCTATGATTGTAGCAATATTGGCAATATCTTCTTTAAATATAGTTGTATTATCTTTAAAAATAAATTTATCTATTGGATCATTTTTAAAGTCTTTTATAATAATAGAGTTATTAGAGCTATCTTTTATAGTTAAATTTCCACTACTTTCTTTATATATAAACTCTAAATCTTTTAAACTATGTTCTTTAAACCAGATGGTATCTGTTGTTGTATTTGAACTATCTTTATTTATTATAGTATCATTTCCAAAGTTAGAGTGGAATATATAAGTATCATTTCCTGCTTCTCCACTAAGTACGTCATTACCACTACCACCAATTATAGTGTCATCTCCAGCACCTGATTTTATACTGTCATTTCCACTTCCACCGTCTATATAATCATTTCCAGAATTTGTGATAATATCATCATCCCCACCAAGAGAGTTTATAGTATAATCATCATCTCCTAACATATGAATGATGTCATCTCCCTGGCTTTCTTTTAATAAAGATAAATTTAAAATTTCACTTGCTTTAATAAAACTTCCATCACTAAACTCTATTTTACCAATAGTTGTATTTTTATAGAAGTTTTTTACTCTAATAGAGCTATTATCACTTGTATTTATAACTAAATCATCTTTATTTGCTTTAAATGATATATCTTTTTTTGTAAAGCTACTAAATTTAATTACATCTTTATCTCCATCTATAATTAAATCATCTCCAAATTCTTTATCAAATATGTAAGTATCACTACCACTACCACCTATTAAAGTATCATCTCCTTTTCCACCTATTAAGATATCATTTCCACTTCCAGCATCTATTATGTCATTTCCATCGCCTGCATCTATATAGTCATTTCCTGCGCCACTATATATCTTATCACTACCACTACCAGATAAGATTTTATCATCTCCTCCAAGAGTAGATATAAAATCATCCCCACCTTTAGCATTTACTTCATAGCTATCATTTGTAACTACGCTTAAGTAATTATTGCTATCATCGCTTGATAAAAGAGCTAAGGCGTTAATTTCTTTTAGATTAAGATAGCTTCCATCATTGAATTGGATTTGATCTATAACGCTATTTGGCATATTATCTTTATTAAAACTATAAAAGCCTTTTATTGTAATGGAGTTTTTGCCCTTAGATATGATTAAGTTTTTATTATCATCTTGATAAAATTTAAGATCACTTGCTTTAGTGTCATCACTAAATTTAATTTTATCTGTAGTATTTTTTTCATCTTCATTAATGATAATATCATTTCCAAAGTTACCACTAAACTCATAAGTATCGCTTCCAAGTCCTCCTATTAAAGTATCATTTCCACTACCACCAACTAGTATATCATCACCATTTCCAGCATCTATATAGTCATCTCCATCACCACTATTTATATAATCTCTTCCACTACCTGCTTTAATAGTGTCTTTGCCAGCTTTTGTAATAATACTATCATCACCAGCTCCACTATTTATATAGCTATTGCCAGTGCTTGTTATATCATCATTTCCTCCAAGAGTAGTTATAGTAACATCTTTAATGTTTGAGTTTATAGTATAGTTGTGGTTTGTATTAACAGCTAAATCATTGCTATTAGAATTAAGTACTAAATCATTTATATCTTTTAAATTTAAAATAGTAGAGTCACTAAATTTAACTCTATTTATACCACTATTATAAGGTGGTTTATAAAAATCTTTTATAGTAATACTATCAGTTATGGTGTCATCTTTAAAACTTACTACTAAATCTAAATTCTTTTTACTAAATTTAAGCTCACTAGGTTTTATATCATCTATAAACTCAATAGTTTCTATTTCTCCTTGATTTATAGTGTTTATGATTAAATCCTTGCCAAAGCCTCTAGCAAATTTATAAGTATCGCTTCCACTTCCACCATTTAAAGAGTCATTGCCATTACCACCAATTATGATATCATTTCCACTTCCTGCATTTACTGTATCATTGCCACTTCCTGCATCTATATAGTCATTTCCACCATTTAGTGTTATCTTATCATCACCACCTTTAGCATTTACTATAAAGTTATCATTTGTGATGACTTTTAATGTATCATTATTATCAGTTGCACCTTTTAAAGATAGGCTTAAAATATCTTTTAAATTTAAAGTTTTACCATCACTAAATTCTATTTTTTTAATAGTTTGTCCATTAAAAAAGCCTTTAACTGTGACAGAGTTTTCATCATCCATAGTTATATATAAGTTATTACCATCTTGTGAAAAACTTAAATCATTTAAAGTAATGCCATTTATAAATTTAATAGTATCTGTGCTATCTAAGTTAGGATTGTAATTTATTATAGTATCATTGCCAAATCCTCTTTCAAATACATAAGTATCATTACCACTTCCACCATTTAAAATGTCATTGCCCCTGCCGCCATTTATAATATCATTTCCACTATTTGTAGTAATAGTGTCATTACCATTTCCACCATTAACTACATAATCATCACTTGTTACAACACTTATCTTATCTCCATCATTAGAGATACTTTTTAGTGCAAGGTCATTTATATCTTTTAAATTTAAAATTTTATTATTAAATTTGATTAAAGATATAGCATTAACTGCTCTTTGATTATAGTCAAGTTTATAAAAATCCTTTATAGTTAGAGAGTCTTTTATATTACTATCTTTAAAACTAATAACTAAGTTAGAATCTATTTGCTTAAAAGTTAATTCATCTTTATTAATACCTTTAAACTCTACTGTATCAGTATAAAGATCTGGGTTATAGTTTATAATGGTATCATTGCCAAATCCTCTTTCAAATATATAAGTATCATTTCCATTTCCACCATTTAAAGTATCATTACCCTTGCCACCTATTAGTATGTCATCTCCACTTCCACTACTTATAATGTCATTTCCACTTCCACCATCTATATAATCATCCCCACCATTAGTAGTTATTACATCATCTCCACCCTTAGCATTTATAGTAAAGTTTTTACTACTAATAGTGCTTATTTCATCATTTTTATCTGAGCTATTTGATATTAAGAGTTTATCAATATCTTCTATACTTAAAGTAGTTTTATTAGCAAATTTAATAGTATTTATAGCATTTACTGGTTCTTTGTTATAATTAAGTAAGAAATAATCTTTTACTCTTATAGAGTTAAGTTCATCTTTAACTATAAGAAGATCGTTTTTATCTTTAGAGAAATTTAAACTTTCTTTAGTTATATTTTTACTAGTAAATTCTATTGTATCTATATCTTTTAAAGTATGGTTATAATTTATTATCGTATCATTTCCAAAGTTATCATCAAATTTATATGTATCACTTCCAAGTCCTCCTGTTAAAGTATCATTTCCACTTCCACCTATTATTATATCATTACCACTACTTGCAGTAATAATATCATCTCCACCTTTACCATCAATTATGTAGCTATTATCATCAATTACATTTATATTATTAGAGTTATCATCAGTAGAAAGAATTACTTTATTCATAATATCACTTAAACTCATATAGCTTTTATCAAACTCTATATTTGTTATCATATAGTTTTTATCTTTAAAGAAGTTGCTTATAGTAATAGTATCTTTTATACTTTTATCCTTAAAGCTTATAACTAAATTTCCATCAATACTTTTAAAGTTAAGTTCATCTTGACTTATACCATCAATAAATTTAATAGTATCTGTTTCATTGTTTGGATTAAAGTTTAAGATTACATCATTTCCAAAGCCTCTGCCAAATACATAAGTATCATTTCCCATGCCACCTTGTAAAGTGTCATTACCACTTCCACCTATTAGGGTGTCATCGCCATCTCCTGCGTAGATATCATCACTTCCACTTCCACCATCTATATAGTCATTTCCATCGCCTGAGTCTATAGTATCATTACCATTTCCAGCTAGTATTGTATCATTGCCATTATGTGTGATGATTGTATCATCTCCATCTTTGCTATCTATCTTATAATTTTTATCTTTATCAAATGGATTTATATAGTCATTAAGATTTGAAGTAGTAAGAAGTGAGTTTATGATGTGATCTTTTTTAATAGAGCCATTATCAAACTCTATACTTGAAATCATAGAGTCATCATCTTTAAAGAAATCTTTTATAACAATAGAGTTGTTTGTATTTTTAAGTAAGCTTTTATCTATAATAGGACTATTTGGATTGTTTAAACTACTAGCGTTATTAATCAAAGTGTCATACTCATCTTTTAGTAAAATAATTAAATCATCGCTTATTACTCCATTATCCATAACTCTTTTATAAATAATATCTTCTTTTTTTATGTTACCTTTAAATTTAATAATATCTTTGTCTTTTATAAAAGGGTTATTATTTATGTTGTTTGATGAGCTATTAGAATTTAAATTATTTGATTGGCTGCTAGAATTTGTATTGTTATTTAGATTGTTTGATGAGTTATTGATGATTATATCATTTCCAAAATTCTTATCTTCATATAGATATGTATCACTTCCACTTCCACCTATTAAAGTATCATCACCAACTCCACCAATTAAGGTATCATCTCCATCAAGTCCATAAAGAGTGTCTTTACCATCTAGTATGTTTGAACCTATTAAAGTATCATTGTTTAATGAACCAGTTTGAGTAGATAAGTCTGATATAGTTTCACTGCTTAAAGTATTTAAATACTCTTTAATAACTCCTTTTTCTTTTGCGGCAATTGCAAAGTTAGATAATAAAGCTATACCATCTTTAATATCATTTTTACTTTCAAACATAGTTATAAACTCAGCTAAGTCGGTAAAGGCTTTTTGGGGGTTGGTGGTGTTTATCTCTTTAAAGTGATTAAGAGCATTAGTATGGTCTAGTTTAAAAGAGTATTTTATAGTTCCATTAGCTTCTATAGTTTCAACATCAAGTTCTAATAAATTCATATATTCTTTTAGTCTGGTTTGGGTAAGCAAGGTTTTATATGAATACTCTATGATATTATCATAAGACTTGTTGATATGATTTATTATATTTTTTACATCATCTTGGCTTGTATAATATAGTGGTTTAGTTACAACTCCTGTAAAGCTATCAATTACTTTTAGTTTATATTTTATACTATTAAACTCATCAAGCAACTCTTTACTTATTTGATAGCTTTTTAATCTATTAAGCTGCGATGGAGTAACTCTTATATCTCTATTGTTTAGTAAAATTTCACCACCATATTTTACGCTATCTATAAGTTTGTCATAGTTTTTTAGATTATTGTTGTCAGTTATTAAAGTAAGAGATTTTAGTTCATTTTTTAAATACTCTTTTCTTGCTTCATAATCACTACTTGATTTGTCTAAATTTGAAAGCTCATCTAAGATATTAATTATCTTAGTATTTGTAGTTGTAGTTTTACTTATGACAGCTTTATTTAAAGAGTAGTTGTTTATGTCTATATTAGAGTTAGTTTTTACCCACTCATCTATTAAAGATGGTAGCATATTAACTTGTTCTTGTCTAGTCTTTAGGCTTGAATAGTTATCAAGCATATTGTTTAGTGTTTCTGACATAGCAGCCGATACATTTAAATCTTTTAAAAAGCCTTGACCTTTTATGTTTGGTTTTAGAATTTGCTCTGTAGCTAGTTCTTTTGGGTTATCTAAATGAGTAGAATTTATAGTATCAACCTTTAGGTCTATATCAGCTACTAATGAAGTAGTATTATCATCTCTTGTAAAGTGTGATATTAGAGTAGCTTTATTATCGTTTTTAGAGCTTGGGTTATTTGTAGAATTTGAGTTATTGTTTAAATTATTTAAACTATCAGAACTATCTGTTAAGATATCATCACTATTTGTTGGTTTGGAAAAATTTAAAGATATGGATTTAATTCCGTGTTCTTTTAGTGTTTTTATCTCATTGCTTTGAGAGATACCATCTTCATTTAAATCTTGCCAAATTTTAAGTTTAGAGAAATTTTCATCAAGAGAGTCTATCTTTCCGTCATTATTAGTATCTTGTAAAGATAAAGCATGATAACCATTTATAGCAAATTTAGACTCTTCTATTTTAGTAAAATTTCCAAATAGTTCATTTCCATTATCTATAAGCCCGTTGTTATTTTTATCAAATACTAATATGCCATCATCTTTACCTATCCAACTTGTTTTAAATGCTACACCATCTTTGTTGTGGTCAAAATATACTCCATCACTTAAATTTAGAGTTGAGATTTTACCATCGTTATTAAGGTCAAGGGTAAGGGGGTCGTAAAGTTGGGGGAAAATGTTTGGAAGTGTATATGGATTAAGTGGTTTGGTAGTGCCGTCATTGTCTGGGAAATATGGATAACTATATGGATTTAAAGGAAAGGGTATTGGTTTTGGATTAAATATAACTTCGTTTGGTAATTCCTTTAATGCATTTATCATTTCATCTATAGTATGTGCTTTATAAGCTGCTACTCCTTCTAGGGCAGCAGAGGCTGGAAGAGAATACTTCATAGCATCAGAAGCTAATTTAAAATTTTCTATTTTACTAGAGCCAATTTCAATACTTCGTCCATATTGATTTTTAATAGGAGTTACTGGGTCACCTTTTACATTTACATTAAGTACATTATTTGCATTTTTATTATATTTGGTTCTATTAAAATCATTCATACCTCTAATCATACTATTTGCCCCAAATGAATTAAAAGTGTATGTATTCATACCTGTTTCATAAGCCGATGTTTGGGCGTGATTTCCACCAAGAGAGTGTCCAGTAAGTGTGGTATTTTCTTTTGCTTTTTCTATATCGCCGCCAAAGTTTTTTGCTACTTTTTCTATGGCTTCTTTTGTAAATTTTTCTCTATCGGCGTTTTGGGAATTTTTGTTTATTATACCGCTTATTATATCTGCTTTTATTCCATCATTATAAAATTCATCTGTTCCACGATAAGCAATTGTATGTTCGTTTGAGTTTTCTTTTCTATATAAAGTAGCTGAAAAACCACTATCTTTGCTATTTACAAATTTTTCTACTACATAGGAATGTCCATCTATAGTAACTTTTTCTCCTACATAGTGTTCTTTATAACTATTAGCAGATAGAGCAGCTTGTTCTTTAACTTTGCCTAGTGACATATCCATTGGTTTTTTAGATAGAAAATCCATTATTTATCCTTTGTTTTAAATTTTAGTTTTATTGATTTAGTTAATTTTTTTGTTTTAGTTCTTTTTTAAAATATCTATATTCACTTATTAAATTTAGTGGTATTGATAATAAAAATACAAAAAATGTAAATATTGAAAAAATTATCAATAAAGACATTAGACCCATAACAAAGTTATGCGGAAATTTAACTTCATCTAGTAATCTTAGTCCATATAGCACAAACATGCAAAATGAAGTAACATTTATATATATAAATGTTTTAAACAGATGTTGCTCTTGCAGTTTATTTAAAAAAATATAAATAAAATATAATGATAAACAAAAACATAAAATGCAAATAATAAAAAATATAAAACTAGGACTTATGCTATCATCTATTGAATACATTTCATATGTAGATGTTATGTTTAAAAATACAATAAAAAGATATCTATTGAAAATTTGATAATTTTCAAAATAAAATGCCTTACAAAATAAAATCAATGCAAAAAATAAAAAATATATCTTAAAAAATTGAAATTTTAGCATCATATCATCACCCAAATAAAATGTACCAAATATAGTAGCTATAATTAAAAGAAGGTATATAACAGCCTGAATTTTAATTAAAAAAATTCTTTTATTGGTTAAATCTATTTCATTCATCATTTTCTTCCATTTACATAGCAAATTCATAATTTTTAAAATTATAAATCTTTTTAGTTACTGTTTGGTTACTTTTTGTTTTATTTTTTAAATTTTTTATAAATTTGTATCTTTTTGTATCATCTCCACCCTTAGCATTTATAGTAAAGTTTTTACTACTAATAGTGCTTATTTCATCATTTTTATCTGAGCTATTTTCTTATAAAAATAATTTTAGCCACCAAACTTAATACATAAATCTCACTCCCCCCCTTATTTAACCTATAATTCTCTTTTAAATATTAAACCCAAATAAATATCTTTTATTTTAATAATATAATTTATTTTTTATCTATATTTAATATGAACTTATATAAAATAAATTCTTTATTTTTAAAAAGGTTTGTAATGCGTTTATTGATGTGTGTTTTTTTATTTGCTGTATTTGTCTTTAGCAAAGAAGAAATAAAAAAAGATAAGCTATTTAATAGCTATTTGGGAATTGATAATTTATATGTAAATAAAGAAATTTCAAACAATAAAAACATTTTAAATAAAACTGATATAAATACTACAGTTAATAATCTTAATTACAAAAACTCATTTATCTTAAATAATAAATTTATCAACAATACAAAATTTGATAAATTTATAGATGACAATAAATATAACTCATCAAACAAATTTAAAAGTAGTTATAGCTTTAATGAGCTATTAAACTATACTTTAATTAACTCTCCTACTTTAAATTTAGCCAAGCAAGATATTATGAGTGCTATTAATGAGTATGATTACTCAAAAGCTAGTTATTATCCTGAAATTGGAATAAGTGCAAATAGTGAATATTCAAAAAGATTTAATGATGGGTATAGCTCTTTATATGTTGGTAAAGATAATCTTGTCTCAAACACATCTTATTCTAACTCTGTCTCATTTGTGATAAATTATGATTTATATACTTTTGGAAAAGATAGTTTTAAAGTAAAAGCCGCAAAAGAAAACATTGATGCAAGTAAATATAAAAAGTGTATGAGTAACTACGAAGTTTCATTAAAATTATTAGATAATTACTATGAGGCTTTAAGATATAAAAATCAAATAAGATATTATGAGATATTAAAGCTTATTTATCAAAAGCTTTATACTTATCAAAAAAGATTATCTAGTGTTGGAGAGATTGATAAATTAGCTCTTGGAGAAAGTGCAATTGTTTTAGCTGATACAGATTATGAATTATCTAGTATTAGGTTAAATGCAAATAATTCACTAAATACAATTAATCAAATAGTTGGATCTAAAATAGATGATATCTCTAAATTAGAAGATTTTAATGTTTTTAATAAAGAGTTTAGATTTATTAAATTTGAAGATACTTTTATAGCAAAAGAATAAAAACAAATGAGTATGAGTTAAAGTCTGAAAAAAGATCTTACTATCCAACTATTTCTTTATATGCAAAGTATGATTTATATGGAAATGACAGAGATGATTATTTTGATTCTACAAAAGATTTAAAAAGACATGGATATAGAGTTGGATTGTCATTTTATTTAAGTTTATTTGATGGTGGAAAGAAAAAAGCTAGGATAAAAGATAAAGAGATAAATAAAGAAAAGATTTTACTTAGAAAAGAAGAAGCAAGATTAAAGTATGAAAAAGATATAGCTGATTTAGAACTATTTTTAAGTAAAGAAGATAGTTTTAATAAAATACTAAAAGAGTTAAAAGAAATTTCAAAAAACTCATATAATATGCAAGAAGCTTTAAATAAAGCAAAAGAAAGTTCAAAAATAGAGGTATTAAACTCATATGTTGTTTTACTTAAAAAAGAGATGAGTTATAAAGAAGATCTACTAAAAGCAGGATATTTTATAAATAAAGCAAATATAATGAGTGGGATTAATGAGTGTGAAAGTTGGTGGGGGGATAGTATTTTATATTATTTAACATGTTGAAAAATATAAAACACTATTAAATTGATGATAAAACATTATCGGTTTATAAAATACCTAATAATATTTCAATTAAAATACTCTGTAATCACGACAAGATTCTTTTTTTAAGTGCTCTTCTTTTACTGTTTTTATATCTTTTGTGATTGGATGATAACAAGACATATCTCTTAGTTTAACTTCGGTATTGGAACCAAAAATATATTTAAACACCAAAGCGTTAAGAAGTAGATTTAGTTGGAAATTCAAATATAAATTTTCAGAAACCTGTTTGCTTAAATTATCAATTTTGTATTTAAACCCACCGTGTAAAAGTTGATTCCTTTTTTTATTATTTTTTCATCATTTTTAGAAAGTTTTATATTTAAAAGTTTAAAAGTACCTGTAAGTTTATCTTGGTTTGTATCAAAAAGACTGCCTATTTTGCTATCTAGTATATTTTTATTGTTTTGATTTTTGAATTCAACTAAACGCGATATTTTACCAAATATCTCTTTAATTAGCTCTTTTTTACTTTCATCTTCACTGTTACAGACAATCCACCTATCAGGTGCGTAATATTTTTATTAGGTTGGGGCTTTACAGTTCCTTTGACAGAATCAAGGACAACTTCCAAAGTATAGCCTTTTGTATCACTATATTCGTCTGCTCCTGCAATATATGAAATCTGATCATCAGTATTTGTTATACTGTCAAGAGTAAAAGTTTTTTCGCTCGGAATATTTCCAACGTTGATTTTGTCAGCTTCTTTTAGCTGTGATATAAGTTTGCTGATTGTATTCGGCGGAATAAGATTGCCAAAATTTATACTGTCAACATCAAACGCACTTTTTGTATCAGCAAAATCGGATTCGCTTGCATGTAAAACTCCACATAATAGTGTCGCAACTACTGAATAAACAATTATAAAACTGTTTTTATTTTGAGTTTTTGTCTCTCTCTCAAAATGGACAAATTTTTTAACTCTTCTCCTTTTGAAAAAAATATAATGTAATTTTATAATTTATAATATTAAAACTGTATAAATATAAATATCAAGATACCTAAATTGATAATTTTTTAATCTTTTGTGAAATTTAACGACTTTTTATTTTAATATTTTAGGCAATTTTCACAGATAAAAATTTATATTCTACATCGGTTAAAAAAATTAAATATTATTTTATTTTTCTAAAAAGTGCAAAACCTATTATAAACAGTATATAAAAAGCAAGTGAAAAAATCTGAGATATGCTTATAAATATACTAAGTATCGCGATAGCGATATGCACAAAAACCGCAACTAAAAATAGCCAGACGCCTGAAATTTTAAATAGAGTAAAATATATTAAAATTTCAAAAATAAGCCAGCAAATTCCAAATATTGAAATTAAAATCAAAGCGACTTTCATAAAAAGATCTGCATTCAGTGGAATAAAAGTTCCAATTTGCGGATAAAGTAAAAACAGTAAACATAAAATCATTAAAAATAATGACCAGGCGTATAGTTTGGCATTTCTAAAAAGAGTAGGGCGATTTGAAGCTGTAGCAGCCAAATAAAATGCCTTTAAAAGCGGTGAAATATGTAAAAAATAGACTAAAGCACCTATTATAATAATCAAACTAAGTCCTGAATAAAGCGGGCTTGCAGTTATCGTATCTACATAAGGCAAGTTTAAAATAAATATAATTATTTGATTTAAAATTTGCGGTGCGAAAATTTTAAGCATTCCGAAAATTCCAAAAAATATAAGCGGTAACGCATAAGCCAAAATTCCGGCTTTTCTAATTTTTCCTGCATAAATTTGCGTTTCTATACTTGATTTACCGCTATTTGCGGCGAACTCAAAAAGCGGCATATTTTGTTTATTCATACCGTTTGTTTTTGATGATGGAACATTTTGAGATTGATATGATTTTTTTGAGTTTTCTCTTGCTTTAGCAAAGTATGCATTAGCGTCAAATTTCGGTTTTGTCTGATTTATCTGTTCGTTTGAAGCGACATTAGGATTATGTGAAAATGCTGAATATTTCGACTTTTCGTTTTCAGCCGCTTTAGTCTGCATTTTTTTACGCATTTCTTCAAATTTTTTAGCCACGTCCGACATTTCATGTTTCGGTTCGTTTGTATTTTTAACTGCATCAGCTTTAAAATCTTGAGAAAAACCGGAATTTTGTGCGCCTGCAAAATTTTGATTATTTGATGTATTTTGCGCTATATTTCTATTTGATTCCAAATTTTGTGTGTTTTGCGTTGAAACCGTTTCTTTTTTATCTGCTTCTTGAGCTTTTTTTTGGGCGAAAAGTTCGGCTATTTTTGTTTTTGAAGTGCTTTCAAAATTTTGTTTTTCGCTATCACCAGTTTGATTTTTAATATTTCCATTTCTTTTTTTGTTTTTACCGAAATCAAGAGAATAGCGAGCCAGGTTATCTTTTGCGTGTTTTGATTCGTATTCTGCCCGTTTTGCAGCTGCTATAAGTTCTTCTTCAGCCTTTCTTTCAGCCTCTTTTTGTGCGGCTTTTCTTCGTGCTTCTTCTTCAGCAGCTTTTTTCGCCTCTTCTTCAGCCTTTTTTTTGGCTTCATATGCTTCCTGCTCTTTTTGTTTATCCGTTTTAAGCATATCAAAGCTGAACCATGAATTTGATTTTTTGTTTTCTTTTGTTTGTGAAGTTTTATCATTTGAGATAGATTCAGCTTTCAAATTTTGCTGTTTTGACTTATTTAACCGGTTTTCGTTTTTACTTTTTGTGACTTGCACCTCTACCGCTTTTACGCCCGCCATTTCAAAACTGACTTCATCGCCGATTGAAGCGTTTGGACTTAGTAAATCAAGAGGCGAGAAAAAATACTCTTTTCCGCCTGATGTAATTATATTTTCTGCTGTTATTGTCCCTGTTAAAACCATTTTTTACTCCACTGTAACACTTTTTGCAAGATTTCTAGGCATATCCACATCATTTCCAAGACGGATTGAAATTTCTAAAGCTAAAAGTTGTAAAATTATCATCATCTCGAAAAATTCACACACAGGATGGTTGAAATCTCTTGTTTGTATAAAATCATCCGCTAAATCAAACTCAAACGGAGAAATTGCCAAAATATAGCTGTCGCGTGCCGCCAGCTCTTCTACATTGCTTTTTGTTTTATCATAAAGAGAGTTTTTAGGCATAAGTGCGATTGTAAAAAGTTTTTCATCGGCAAGCGCGATAGGACCGTGTTTCATTTCGCCACTTGGATAACCTTCCGCGTGAAGATAGCTTATTTCTTTCAGTTTTAAAGCACCCTCAAGCGCCAAAGGATAAAAAATGTCCCGTCCGATAAAAAAGAAGCCATGACCGTGTAAATAGTGTTTTGACATTCTAAAAATTTTATCTTGAAATTTTCGATCAACGTTTAAAATTTGTGAAATTTTACGCATTGCTAGAATTTCACTGTTTTTATCTTCCATACTTAAAACTTTGCGCTCATTTGCAAGATATACGCAAAACATCCAAAGTACCATAACTTGCGTTGCAAAAGCTTTTGTAGAGGCTACGCCTTTTTCAATTCCGGCTCTTGTTAATATAGTAAAATCCGCCGTTCGAACGATTGAACTGTTATCGACATTGCAAATTGCAAGCGTTTTTACACCCGCTTTTTTAGCGATTTTAAGCGCTTCAAGAGTATCCGCCGTTTCGCCGCTTTGGCTTATTACAATAAAAAGCGAATTTTTATTCATAAGAGGTTTACGGTATCTGAATTCGCTTGCTATTTCTACTTTTGCACGAATTTCAGCAATTTTTTCAAGCATATAACTTGCCGTAAGAGCTGCGTGATAGCTGGTTCCGCAAGCACATAAAATAATTTCGTTTATACCGCTGAAATCGGCGTCTTTCAACTCTTCAAAATAAATTTTGTCTTCTCTTATTCTTCCCATTAAAGTTTCGCTTATAACTTGCGATTGCTCGTAAATCTCTTTTTCCATAAAAAAGCGGTATCCCTCTTTTTGTGCGAAACTTCGGTCTTGTTTGAGTTCTATAAAATTAGGTGTAATTTTTTTTGTGTTGTTAAAAATTTCGATTTCGCCCATCTTCGCCACACCGTAAACACCGTCGTCAAGATAAGTAACATTTTGCGCTATTCCTATTAAAGGAGCGTCAGAAGAGCTGAAAATCACTTCATTTTCGCTATTTTTTCCGATTATCAAAGGAACTGCGTTTTTGGCGAAAAATATACATTCAGGCGCAACTTTTGTGATAAGCAAAATTGCAAAAGAGCCTTTTAATTTTTTTACGGTTTCACCAAAAGCTTTAAATGCATTTTTCTCTTTTTTATTTATTTTTTCAAATAGATGAACGATTACTTCGGTATCTGTTTGGCTAAGAAATTTTACGCCGTCATTTTCAAGCTCTTTTTTTATCTCTGCATAGTTTTCGATGATTCCGTTGTGTATAACAAAACTGTATTCGCCAAGATGCGGATGAGCATTTAATTCAGTAGGTTTGCCGTGCGTCGCCCATCTGGTGTGTCCTATGGCTACGCCAAAACCGCTGCTTGTGAAGTCTTTGGTTTTATTTCTTAAATTTTCAAGTTTGCCGACTGCTTTAAAATAGTGGATGTCACGTCCGCTTTCGCCGCACATTACAGCGATTCCAGCGCTATCGTAACCACGATATTCAAGCTCTTTTAAACCATTTAATATAATCTCTTTTTTTTCTTTATTTCCTATGTAACCTACGATTCCGCACATAAATTTATTATCCTTTTTAGCTATTTTAATATTTCAAAAATTTCACATGTAATTTCAATTTATATTTTTTAACTTTGTATTATAGCAATTTAAACTGATAAATCGAAATTTTTTATCAAATTTTCGTAAAATTCGCGCTCTTTTTTATAATTTTGTGGGAAAAGTGCAGTTTTGTAAATATATAAAATTTTAATTTGAATTTTATTTTCAAAGCTAATTTTCTCGTTTTTAAGAATTTTAAGACCGAATTCGCTCCGAATTCCTAAAATTTTACAAAATTTAATAAATTCGTTTTCATCTTTTGAAATAAGCAAAACTTTAAGCAAATCCTTGCTGTTTTGGCACAAATCAAAATATACCGCATTTGCAAAAAAATCATTGAAATTTCCTAAATTTCGCAAATATTTCACATCGCAAAATTCTTCTAAATTTTCTACGAAATTTTCACTTTTAAAAGCTCTTTTAAATTCGCTGTAATCCATTTTAAAACCTATATTTAAGTCTAAAATATTATAATAGCAGATATTTTAAAATTTTAAGGTTAAAGATGGGCTTGATAGAAAAGTTAAAAAGCGGTGATAGACTGAATTTCAACGATGGCGTGAAAATGTATGATATGGATCTGTTTGAACTAGGCACTTTTGCAAATGCGAAACGGGAAAAGATGCACGGAAAAAAAGTTTTTTTTAATGTCAATCGCCACATAAATCCTACAAATCTTTGTAGTGATGTTTGCCTGTTTTGCGCATTTTCAGCGCACCGTAAAAACGAAAAAGCTTACACTATGAGCCACGAAGAGATAATGTCCATCGTAGATGAGAGCGTAAAACATGGTGTAAAGGAAATTCACATCGTATCGGCGCATAATCCTAATGTAAGCTGGCAGTGGTATTTGGAAATTTTTAAAATGATAAAAGATAAATATCCGTTTTTACATATCAAAGCGATGACGGCTGCAGAAGTTGATTTTTTGAGTAGAAAATTCGGCTTTACTTACGAAAAAACTCTTAAACTTATTGAAGAATACGGCGTTGATTCAATGCCTGGAGGAGGCGCTGAAATTTTTGACGAAGAAATTCGAAAAAAAATCTGTGACGGAAAGGTAAAATCAAACGAGTGGTTTGAAATTCACAAAATTTGGCACAAAATGGGACATAAAAGTAACGCAAATATGCTTTTTGGGCATATTGAAAAAAGAGAGCATAGAATCGATCATATGCTTCGTTTGCGTGATTTACAGGATGAAACGGGCGGTTTTAATGCGTTTATTCCTTGTGTTTATCAAATTTATAATAATTTTTTGCATATCGAAAAATCTCCCGGTTCGGTTGAAATTTTAAAAACTTATGCGATAGCGCGTCTGCTTTTGGATAATATCGCGCATATAAAAGCATATTGGCCGACAACTACGTTAAAGCTTGCAATTACAGCTCAGGAATTCGGTTGCGATGATATGGACGGCACAATTGAAAAAGAGAGCATTCAAAGCAGTGCAGGAGCAAAAAGTGCAAACGGAACCAGCGCAAATAAATTTATAGAGCTTATTAAAAATGCAGGATTTATTCCTGTTGAGCGCGATAGTATGTATAATGAAATCAGGACATTTTTATGAAATTTTACGGTTTTGACGAGTTTAATAAAGATGTGCGTAAAATTTCAACGCAAATAAGAGATGAATTTGCACCTGATGCTATCGTGGGAATAGCGCGCGGCGGGCTCAGCTTCGCTCATGCGATTTCAAACGCGCTTCATCTACGCACAATTTTCAGCATAAATTCCATCCATTACAATGAAAATCAAAAACTTGATACCATTGAGGTTTTTAATATTCCGGATTTAACGAAATTCAGAAAAATTTTGCTTGTTGATGATATCGTAGATAGCGGCGAAAGTTTAGCTGAGATTATTAAAATTTTAAAGCGGAAATTTCCTGAAACTGCATTTAAAACAGTGGTTATTTTTTATAAATCTCGTGCACTGGTTAAGCCTGATTTTAAAATTAATAAAACGGATGAGTGGATAAATTTTTTCTGGGAAAATTATGAGTGTGAATGATGGATAAAAAAGAGCTTTTTGTAATGTATTTCTGCGTCGTTCTTACGATGTCGGTTATGTATGCGACGCAACCTTTACAACCGCATTTTGAAGAAATTTTGCAAATCAGCAAATTTCAAGCTTCTCTTTTTATGACGGCGACTTTGATTCCTTTGGCTTTTGCATCAATTTTTTACGGATTTTTACTTGAAAAAATTACGATTAAAAAGGCTCTTATTGTCGCTTTTGGCGCTTTTTCGGTGCTGGAGTTTATATTTGCTAGCACTTCAAGTTATACTTTGCTTCTTAGTATTCGTGTTTTACAGGGATTTATCGTGCCTGTGGCGCTGACAGGAATTGTCAGTTTTATCTCGCAAAACTCATCTTCGAAAAAAATCGCAAGTGCAGTCAGTGCATATGTAGGAATTACTATTTTAGGCGGTTTTTTTGGCAGACTTTTAAGCGGAATTTGCTCCGATTTATTTGGCTGGAGAGTATTTTTTTATTTTATTTCTCTTATGCTTGCTTTGGCTGTTTTTTTGCTTTGTCGTATAAAAGGGGATGCGGTTTCCGGATATTCAAAACCGAAATTCAGGACAATTTTACAAATTTTTGAAATTCGTCATAATTTTTATACATATTTAGCCATTTTTTGCATCTTTTTTGTGTTTCAAGGCGTTTTAAATATTATGCCTTTTGAACTTTTAAGATTGGACGGAAATTTTAGCGGCTCAAAAATCGGTTTTATGTATTTCGGATATATCATAGGAATTCTGGTTTCATTTAACGCGGCTAAAATTGTCAAATTTTTTGGAAACGAAATAAAAGCCATAATGGTCGGCGCGATAATTTTTACTGTTTCGATTCAAATTTTACGCATTGAAAATTACGGCGTAATTTTTACGGGTATGCTTATTTTTTGCCTTGGCAGCTTTATCGCACATTCCGTTGCAAACGGCTTCATCAATAAACGAGCGCTATCTCATAAAGCGATTTGCAATGGACTTTATATAAGTTTTTATTATGCTGGCGGCGCACTTGGAACATTTGTTCCTGGATTTTTTTATGGAATCGGCGGTTGGAGATTATTTTTGAGCGTATTAACTGTCGTGCTGTTTTGCGCTATATTTTGCATTTATAAGTTGAAAAAATATGAAAAACGAGAAATTTTATCATAATGAATATATAGTTTTACCGATTTTGTGTGCTTTTGAAGCTTTATTTCTGATATATGCGATCAGTAATCTCAGCATCAGTTTTTATGAGGCTGAAATTTTTTATGAAAGCGATTCTTTGGTAGGCATTATAACAAGGGCTTTTGCAAAACTTTTTGGACAAAATGATTATGCAGTTAGAGCACCTTTTATAATTTTGCATTTTATAAATTGTATTTTACTTTATAAAGTGAGTAAATATTTGTTAAAACGCCGTTTTGATCGCGTTATCAGTGTAATGCTTTATATGATTTTACCAGGAACATTAGCCAGTTCAATTTTGGTAAATATGGCAGGAATTATTATATTTTTTACACTTTTACTTATATTTTTTGAAGAAAAAAATTTAAAAATTCCATTTTATATAATACTTTTTATAACGGCATTTATAGATAAAAGCTTTTTTATTTTATATTTTTGCTTTTTTATTTATGCATTTTTCTATAAAAAAACTTTTATGGCAATAGTTTCAATAGGGCTTTTTGCGTTTATGATTTCTTTTTATAATTTGGGATTTGAAGGAAAACCGAAAGACTATTTTTTGGATACTTTAGGCGTTTTTGCAGCGACTTTTTCGCCTATAGTATTTTTGTTTTTTGTCTATACGATCTATAGAATTTGGTTGAAAGACAGTAAAAATTTATTGTTTTTTATAGCTACTACGACATTCTGCGCGACACTTCTTCTATCTATTCGTCAAAAAACAGCTCTTGAAATGATTTTGCCATATTGCATTATTTCTACACCTTTGATTATTCGTGCGTTTTTTAATTCTTATCGCGTGCGGCTTCCTGCATTTCGCAAAGCACACAAATTTTTTGCTATTTTGGCGTTATTGGTACTATTTATCAGCTCCGCTCTTATAGTTTTTAATCAATCATTATATATAATATTTTTTTCGCAAAAACCGCAAAAACATTTTATTTATAAATATGATGTTGCAAAAGATTTGGCAAAATCCTTGCAAGATATAAACGTAAATTGCGTAAATTCGGGCGATGAGGAATTAAATTTAAGGCTTAAATTTTACGGTATAAACAAATGTGAAAAAGTTGAAATTTCACAAAAATTTATAGAGAATTTTGATAAAACAATTGAAATTTCAAAATATAATGTGCGAATTGCAAAATTTTATGTTAAAATGATAAAATAAATTTTATAAGTAAGGTTTAAAAAATGAAAAAAGCTTTTACAATGATTGAACTTATATTTATCATCGTGGTAGTCGGAATTTTAGCAGCTGTTGCGATTCCTAGGATTGATCGCGATAATTTGATTGAACTTGTCGATCAGGTTACTACTCATATACGTTATACTCAACAACTTGCAATGATGGATAATGTATATGATGGAAATGAAGAGGATTGGTATAAAAATTATTGGAGAATAGATTTTCGCAATGCAAAATCCCGTTCAGCAGCTGGTTGGAGATATAATGTTTATAAAAATACGAAAAATAGTGGTGGACCGAATAGTTTAAATGAAATAGCAGTGGACCCTCAAAATCCACGAAAACATTTAACATCCGATTTTGCAAGTCAAAATTATCCGGCTGATAGAATAAATAAAAAACTTGATTTAAAAAATACTTATGATATAAAGGATGTAGCTTTTACAGGTTGTGGCGATCCCAGAAATCAAACTATTGCATTTGACAGTAAAGGTCGTCCGCACGGTGCGCCGCAAAATGCAAAAAATCCTTATCATAAAGTATTACATACACCTTGTATAATAACTTTCACGGATTCAGGAGACAGATCTATACAGATTGCAGTTCAGCCTGAAACAGGTTTTATCAGCGATAACCGTGCAGAAGCAATTGAAAAAAATTGGAAAGTTGGAAACTTTGAAAAATTTTCAAAAGGAGAATTTTAATTTCTTTTTTTCAAATAAAAATATAAGTGAGAATATAGAATTTTATTTTTTGAAAATTTAAAACCTAATTTATCATAAACCGCTTGTGCTGTTTTATTGTTTTGTTCTACTAAAAGCGAAAGCGGTTTATGTCTTTTTACAGCAATCTCAAATGCGAAATTTATAAGTTCTTTTGCAATGCCACGTCCGCGAAATCTTTCGTCTACAGCAAGTGAATCCAAATAAACATCGCTACTGTCGCATTCCGGAATAATTTTATATTTCAGACCAAGTTTTTGTATATTTTCATTTAATGTGCTATCCAATGATTTAATTTCATTGCCGTCATATACGACGATGACTCCAACTATTTCGTTATTTTTCACATATACGTAAGTATTTTCAAAACTTAAACGATTTTTTTGCATTTTAAAAAAATCTTCATATACTAAAAAAGCGTTTTTAAGATCTTTTTGTCCCGTGAGATCATATATCATATCGTCCATTGCCAAATACAAAAGTTTTGTTGCGGCTTTTGCGTCTTCTATTTTTGCTTGTCGTATCATTCAAGACTCCAAATTTATAAAATTTTTCTGGTATTTTATCACAATAAACGTAAAGTTTTTTAAAAGTTTGCTCAAATATTGCATTATGTAAATTAGAAATTCGTAAATTTAAAAAAATCGGTGTTTATTATAAAAATTAAATTTATGTTTTTTTGATTTGCAAAATATTTTTTTAATTGAAATTTAGAGATTTATCTGATTTTTATTAGCTTTTTGTCAATCAGGCGATAAACGCTGGAGCATTTTTGTGCTAAATTTTCATCATGAGTAACTAAAATTAAACCGCCATCTTTTTTGTTGATATAATCGAATAATACGTCAAATACATCGTTTGCAGTATCTTTATCAAGATTTCCGGTCGGTTCGTCAGCAAAAATTATATTTGGGCTTTTGTGAAGCACTCTTGCGATTGATACGCGTTGTTGTTGACCGCCTGAAAGTTCGCCGATTTTTTGCTTTAAAATTTGTGAAATTTGAAGTTTATCTAAAATTTCATTATCAATTTTTTTGTTTACAAGTTTTGCAGCCAACTCTATGTTTTCGTAGGCGGAAAAACCTTTAAATAAGTAATGTGATTGAAAAATTATGCCAAAATCATTTCTTCTGATTTTAAGGCGTTCATCAGAACTGAGTGAATATATTTCGCGTTCATTATAAAAAACTTCGCCTGAGTTCGGTTTTAAAAGTGTAGATAAAATATGAAGCATAGTTGATTTTCCACAACCGCTGACGCCAAGAATTGCTATACTTTCGCGGTTGTGAAGAGAGATATTTATATTTTCAAAGAGCGTATATTCAAACGCATGGGTTAAATTTACGCCCCTTAAAAGTTCCATTTCTAGCCTATTTGAGCAGCGACTTCAGCCGCGAAATCCTCTGATTTTTTCTCCAAACCTTCTCCTACTTCATAACGGATATAATTTGTAATAGTGATTTTACCGCCAAATTCTTTGCTTTTTTCGTCAATAACCTGTTCAATTGTCTTTTTATCGTCCATTACAAAAAATTGTCCTAGAAGTGTAAGACGTTGATCAAGCAAGGTATTATCCGCCAAAAATCTTTCCAGTTTTCCAGGTATTATTTTATCCCAAATTTTTTCAGGTTTGCCTTCTTTTTTTAGTTCGGCTCTAATTTTTTCTTTTTCTTTTTCGATTATTTCATCGCTTATTTGAGCTCTGCTTGCAAATTCAGGTATATGATTTAGCGGTTTTCCAAGTCGTTTTAATTCTTCATTTTCTTTTTCAAGTTCAGCTTTTAGTGCGGTCAGCTCGCTTTTTAAAAAATCAGGATTAAATTCTTTGTAGCTGATTACGCTTGGTTTCATTGCTGCTGCGTGCATGCAAAGTTGATATATAAAATCAGCAGCTTTTTTACGATCGACATTTTCGCAAGTCGCACTTATTATAACGCCTACGCGTGAGTTCGAGTGTAAATATCCATTCAACACTCCGCCGTTTGCATTTATTGTATTAAATCTGCGAACTACTAAATTTTCACCTATTGTCGCTATTTGATTTGTAATAAAATCGCTGAATTTTTCACCGTTTATCAGGCTGTTGTTTAAAGCTTCTACATTTGTTATATTACTATCTTGAATATGTTTTGTAGTGTTGTTTACAAAATTTATAAATTTATCATTTTTGGCTACAAAATCCGTTTCAGAGTTTATTTCGCTGATTGTAGCTTTGCTGAAATCTGAATTAACTAAAACACAAACTAAACCTTCACTAGCTAATCTGTCCGCTTTTTTAGCAGCTTTACCAAGTCCTTTTTCGTGTAAAACTTTAATCGCTTGCTCCATATCTCCATTAGCTTCAACAAGGGCTTTTTTGCAATCCATCATTCCAGCTCCAGTTGATTCCCGAAGATCTTTTACCATTTTTGCTGTTATTTGCATTATTCTTTATCCTCCGGAATTTCGAAATCTTCTTCGTTCATTGCCTCGTCTAAAATGTCGTCTTTTTCTTCTTGTGAAACTTCATCCTGTTCTTTATTTTGAATTTCTTCTTCACTATCTTGATCTCTTAATGCTTTTCCTTCATTTATAGCTTCAGACATTTCTTGACAGAAGAGTTGAATTGAACGAATCGCATCATCATTGCCTGGAATAGGGAAATCTACAACATCAGGATCACAATTTGTATCAAGTGGTGCTATTACAGGCATACCTAGACGATTTGCTTCTTTTACGGCAATTTTTTCTTTTACGCAGTCTATCACAAAAACCATATCAGGCAAGTTTTTCATATTACGAATTCCACCAAGATAAAGCTCTAATTTTGCTTTTTTGCTTTTTAACATTCCTGCTTCTTTTTTTGTTAAAAGATCCATTGAACCGTCTGTTTCCATTTGTTCTATAACTTCAAGTTTTCTGATTGATTGTTTTATTGTGTCGAAATTTGTAAGCATTCCGCCAAGCCATCTGTGATTTACATAAGGCATTTCGCATTTTTCTGCAAACTCTTTTATAGCTGCACCGGCTTGTTTTTTCGTTCCTACAAAAAGTATTGTTTTACCTTCAGCGGCCGCATCGCGAACGATATTATAAGTATATCGAAAATAGCGGATTGTTTTTTGCAAATCTATAATATAGATACCTTTTCTCTCGCCAAAAATAAATTTCTTCATTTTTGGATTCCATCTGCGAGTTTGGTGGCCAAAATGCACACCGCATTCCAATAAATCTCTCATTGTTACCATGAGTTTCTCCTTATGGGCGTTAGCCCGAAATTTAGTTTAATTCCTCCGCATACATTAACGAAATTTTTTTATAAAATTTAAAAATTTCGCAACCGAAATTTAGGATTTATGCGTGTGAAATAAAACGTGGATTATATCTTTTTTTGACTAAATTTCAGCTTTAAAAGCTAAATTTAGCTTTTAAAGCTTTAAAAATTTTAAACAGAATTTGGCGAATCATATCCGTAAAAAATCCTAAAAAGAAAACGATAAAAACAGATCTGAAAAGATACAAAATGCTGTCATCTCTGCCCCAAAAATCGTTCGTATGCAAAATTTCACCGTATAAAAACGGTTTAAATAAAAATGCCTCTTGGAAAAGATAAATTCCAAAAACGGCGGAACTGAAAAACATAATTGTTTTTGTTGTTTTTTCACTAAAAATTATTCCTTTTACGCTTAAAAATATTGCAATGCTGGCAATTAGCGCAAGAGGAGCTGTATATTCGCATTTGTTTACAATAAATTTATCTATAAACCACGAAATATCTCTAATATAAAAACATCCCCAAAGTGCAAACGTTGCAAGCAGATATATGCCGACACTTTGCCATTTTTTATAACGAGGTGCATTCAGGCTTAAATATCCGCCGACGAAGTATAAGCATATAAACCATATCAGATTATATCCACCTACAAGTTGCGTAATTTCATCAACATTGAAGCGTTTTGCGGCATATGAAAATATAAAAACACCGATAAGAATGCAGTTCAGTTGTCTTTTACTTGAATTTAGTAAAATTAAATTTAAAAGCGGTGAAATTAAAAACAGAAGTGCATAGCTTGTAAAAAACCAATATCTGTTGCTTGTAATCGGAAAAAATGTAACTAAAAAATCATAAAATTTAAGATCGGCTCCAAAATAAAAAACAGCCACCGCTTCCAAGAAAAATCCATAAAACAGGACGCTAAACCAAAGCGGAATAAGTTTTGCGGGACGGAATTTCGAATGTATCATAAAAAATCCGGTAATTATTACAAAAATATTTACGGCAATCATAAAAAAAGCATATAAAAGGCGCAATATAGAGAGTTCAAAATCGCTTGCGGCATGTCCTAAAAATCCTCCGAAATTTAACATATGAACGCAAGTTATTAGAAAAATCGCAAAAATTCTAAGCAGCTCAATTCCGCCTTCACGTTGCTTTTTGGCTTTCGGTGTTGTTTCGGTCTGCATATTTTTCCTTATTTTATAATTTATTTAAATTTTTAAGAAATATTTTAAATTTTGTATTTTTACTTGTTTTTTAAAATTCTAAATTTCAAAATGATTTTGGCACGAGCAGTGTAAACTTCCATGTTGGCGAATAAAAACTCTTGCGTCAACTCCTATAATTTCGCGATTTGGCAAAGCTTTTTGCAAACTATTCAGCACTATTTTATCATTTTTATCATTGTATGTCGGCACGATTAGAGCGTCATTTACAAATACAAAATTTGCATAAGTAGCAGGTAAACGCATATTTTCATAAAAAATCGGCTTTGGAATCGGAAGCTCTACGCTGTCAAAACCGAAACTTAAAATTTCATCTTTCATTTTATTCAGCTCATCATAATGCGGATCGTTTTTATCTTCGCAAACAGAGAATGCAATTATGTTTTTATCTATAAATCTTGCTAACGTATCGATATGAGAATCTGTATCGTCGCCTTGTATAAAGCCGTGATTCAGCCAAAAAATTTTTTTGAGTCCGAAAATTTCGCGCAAACGTTGATCAAGTTCGTCTTGAGTAAGATTATTTCTATTTTTATTTAAAAGGCAGGTTTTTGTCGTAAGCATATATCCGTTGCCGTTAAAATCGATACTACCGCCTTCTAAAATCAAGTTTATATCTTTTAAATTTCCGCCGATTTTTTTAAAAAGCGTTTTATTTACGGCATTATCTTTACTGCTTTGAAATTTGTCGCCCCACGCGTTAAAAATAAAATTTAATCCTACGATTTCGCCGTTTTCTTTTATATCTATAGCTCCAAAATCACGAATCCATGTGTCGTTAGTATCTATTTTGACAAACTCCACATTTTGTAAATCGGAGCAAATTCTTTCAAAATCAGTAAAATTTGGAGCTATTGTGATGACTTTTTGAAATTTCGATACAGCTTTTATAAATTTTCTATAACTAAGTGAAATTTCGTCCAAATAAGCTTTCCAGTCCGTATTTTCATGTGGAAGCGCTACAAAAAGAGCACTTTGTTTATGCCATTCACCAAATGTTTTAATCATTTTTCTGAAATTTTATCCGTTTTTGTTTCATTTAAATTTTCGTTTGTGTCCGGTAATTCATTTGAATCTTCATGTAAATTTTCATCCAAAATTTCTTGCATTTTAGAACGAGTTTTTTCAAGCCAATCTTTATCCGTAGTATCCACTAATGGAAGATAAACAACTTTGACATTACCGAAGAAATTGGCACAGAAATTATGCGAATCCAAAATTTCTCTTGTTCCTAAAAGCACAACAGGTTGGACTTTAAGTTTTAATTTTTCAGTTATTACTTTTGCACCTGTCTGAAATTTTAACAGTTTATCACCTTTTCTTCTTGTGCCTTCCGGAAACATTGCAATAACTCGGTTGTTTTCAATGCGATCTTTTACCTCGTGAAGTACTCTAACCAAATCTCTTGGATTTGAACGATCAATTGCTATCATTTTTGGAAGAGTTATAATTTTGCCTATTATAGGTATTTTGGCAATCTCTTTTTTGGCAATCCAACTCAAATTTGCTTTATGAATTTCTTCCATCACTACTATATCTATTATACTTTGATGATTTAAAATTATCATATTCGCATTTTCATCAGGTGCGCCTATAATTTCGATTTTATATCTCAAAAAGTATCTTTGAAATTTTGCCCAAATACGTCTAAAATGGCGATGAGAACTGTTTTTTATAGCCATAAAAAATACGACTACAAAAACGCTTAAAACAAAATAAATATAATAAATAATTGCTTTTATTTTTCCCAAAAAATAACTCCTAGTCCCGTTTTAATTTATCTTTTTCAACCCAACCGATTCTGCCGTTTTTCAGTAAAATTTTGAAATATTTATCGGTTGCGTTTAAAATTTCGACATTTTCACTGCCTTTTGAAACATAAAAAACGCTTGAATTACCAACAGGCAAAATTCTAATTACTGCATTTTGCGATAAAGTGCCGTTGCCGTAAGGTTTTTGGAGTAAAAAATTTGATATCAGTATTATAACTGCTATAATTAAAGGCGTTATATTCTTGCTTGCAATAAATAATACTAGCAAAAATGCTGCAAGAGCATAAATAAATATATTTTTATAAACTTTAAATTTACTCTCTTTCGGATTTAATCCTGTTTGCGTGCTAAGATCTTCCGGTTCTACATTTATATTAAGAACAAAATTTTCAAATTTTTTGGTTTTAAGATTAAAATAACTGAAATTTAACGATTTAACTTTATTGTCTATCACGGCAAAATAAAAACCGTTTTGATTTGTAAAATCTCCGTGAGCCGAATCTACGCCTTGCTTGATTATTGATTTGTTATCTATATGAAATGAGCCTAGATTCGCATTTTTTACGCTTAAATTCAGCGTCATGAGATTTGTATTGTCATCAAATTTTGATGTTTTATAGCTTTTTAATTCAAAACCATCCGCTACAATGTTTGAAAAATTATCCTTTGCATTTAAAGGCTTAATAACAGGTAGTTTTATGCTTGCATTCGCTTCGGCAAAAACTTCGTCGTTTCTTGTCAGTCGCATTGTAATATTTTCTAAATCGGCACCTTGCAGAGCTTCGAAATAAAGCGGAGTTTCAAAAATTCCGTTTCCTTTTATCCAATTTATTTTTTCTTTGTTTATCCATTTTATTTTGTCGTTTGTTATAATTTCAAGATTCGGTTCGGCAAAAATATCTTGACCGATATCGGCTTTGAAATCAACTTTAAAAAGTTCATTTTCATATACGATTTTCGGTATATTAGTAATTTTTATAGTTAATTGTTTTACACGTGTTTCTTCATAGAGTTTTTCACCGGCTTTTAATTCCGATTCATCGCTTGGCGCAAGAGCCGAAAGATCGTCCAAACTTAAATTTGTCTTTTTTTCCAGCTCGCCTGTGCTAAGTCTTACCGGAACTCTTTTGTTATTTGAAATTTTACCGGCAGGTTTTTCATTTTTAGGTGCATATTTTAAAATATCATCAATGGAATTTACATTTACTTCTTCTGCGTTTAAAAATGAAAAAATAAGAAATAAAATAGTAAAAAATCTTAGCAAAAAAAGCCTTTAAGCATTTTTACTCCATCATCAGAGCCTAAGATTTTTTGCATTGCGCGTTCTGGATGAGGCATAAGACCGAAAATTTTGTGATTTTTATCGCAAATACCTGCAATATCGTCAATAGAACCGTTCGGATTTAACGAATTTCCATCTTTATCGCAATATTTTAAAATAATTTGTTCATTATCATAAAGTTTTTTTAAAACGTTCTCATCGGCATAATAATTTCCTTCACCGTGCGCTATCGGAATTTCTAAAATTTCATCTTTTTTGCAAAGGTGTAAAAATTTGTTATCATTTGAAATTACTTTTAGATAGTGAAATTTTGAAATAAAACTTAAACTCATATTTTTATTCATAGCTCCATCTAAAAGACCTAATTCAAGCAACATTTGAAAGCCATTGCAAATACCTAATATGTATCCGCCTTTTTTTGCAAAGTTGACTACAGATTTCATAGCAGGACTGAATTTTGCAATTGCGGCAGTGCGTAAATAATCTCCATAACTGAAACCGCCCGGAAGCACAACCAAATCGGCACAAATTTCGCTATCATCCTTGTGCCAAATAATTTTAGTTTCGGCTTTAAGTAAATCAAAAGCGAATTTTGTGTCGCGTTCACAGTTTGTGCCTGGAAAATTTATAATTGCTACTTTCATAAAATTATCTCAAAATCTTCTATAACAGGATTTGCTAATAACTCTTCACACATTTTTTGAGTGTCTGCTTTGATTTTTTCTTTATCGTCTCCTGCAATATCAAGCACGATTTGTTTTCCGATTCGCACATTGCCGACTTCATCAAAACCAAGAGAATTTAAGGCGTGCTTAACCGCCTTTCCTTGAGGATCAAGCACACCGTTTTTCAGTTTTACATTTACAATTACTTTCATTTTTTGCCTTTTACGATAAGATTCGTCTTAAAACTTCCTCATACGCTACTTTTACGTTGCCTATACTTTGGCGAAATCTGTCTTTATCTAGTTTTTCGTTTGTTTTAGCGTCCCAAAATCTGCAGCTGTCAGGGCTTATTTCATCGGCAAGCAAGATATTTCCGTCTTTGTCTTTGCCAAGCTCAATTTTAAAATCAACAAGTTTTAAATTTTTTGTTGCGAAAAATTCTTTTAAAATTTTATTTATTTTAATTGCTGTTTGTCTTAAATTTTCAAGCTCATTTTTGTCTTTTACAGCGCCTAAAAGTAGTGCATGATCGTCATTTAAAATAGGATCTCCCAAATCGTCGTCTTTGTAGCAAAATTCAACTAAAGTAAAAGGTAAAACAGTGCCGTCTTTTATGCCAAGTCGCTTTGTAAGTGAGCCTGTGGCGATATTTCTTGCAATTACTTCAAGTGGAAAAATTTTAACTTTTTTTACAACTTGCTCTGTATCGTTGATAGTTTCAACCAAATCGGTTTTTATACCGTTTTTTTCCAAAAGATGGAAAAGTTGAGTTGAAATTTTATTATTTAGCGCTCCTTTTCCTTTTTCACTTGATTTTTTGATTCCGTTAAAAGCGGTTAAATCATCTTTAAATTCAGCAACCAAAAGATTTTCATCTTCGGCAACAGACCACATTTTTTTGCCTTTGCCTTCATAAATCATATCTTTTTTTGTAACTTTCATTTTCTCTCCCTTATTAGAAATTTGTTAATGTATATTTAAAACCTTTATTGTATCAATAGCTGTTTTTAATTGTATATCATCATTTACTTGTTTTTGAGTTATTATTTTATCATCATTTTTACTATCAGATTTAACCGGTTCTATTTTAGCAAGTTCGCCCTCCAAATGTTTTTTAAGATCGGCTTCTTTTATTAAAAATTCATTTTGATCGGCAGGAACTTTTCCGGGAAATACGACTAAATCCGGAGCGACACCGACAGCTTGTATAGTTCTACCACTTGGCAAATAGTATTTTGCAATTGTCAGGCGAAGAGCCTCTTTGTCTTCAATAGGCAAAATTACTTGCACGCTGCCTTTTCCAAAGCTATTTTCTCCGATAATGATACCTCTTTTAGTATCTTGCAAAGCTCCGCTTACGATTTCACTTGCACTTGCACTTCCTGAGTTTATTAAAACAGCCAAAGGCAAGTTTGTAATTTTTTTCTTAGGATCCGCTTCGTAAGATATATTTTCATTTTTATTTCGACCTTTTTGAGATACGATTGTGCCTTTTCCTATAAATAGATTTGCAAGACCGATAGCTTGCTCCAAAAGTCCGCCGGGATTATTTCTAAGATCCAAAATTATGCCTTTTGCCTTTGCGTTATCTTGTATAAATTTTTTAGCGTCGTTTGTTACGTGTTGGTCAAAATTTGTAACTCTAAGATATAAGATATCATCTTTTTCAATCATTTTAGCATATACGGATTCCACTTTTATCATATCGCGGACTATTTTTACATCAAATGGCTTCATTTCGCCTTTTCGAACGATTGTCAAGTTTATTGAAGTTTTTGGTTTGCCGCGCATTTTTTTGACGGCTTCATCTATCGAAATTCCAAAAGTGGCGTTATTGTCAATTCTTAAAATTACGTCATTTGCTTTAAGTCCGGCTTTATCGGCAGGTGTGCCTTCAATCGGTGCGATTACTGTTAATGCGCCGTCTTTCATTCCGACTGTTATTCCAAGTCCGCCGAATTCACCTTCAGTTTGAATTTTGGTGTCATTAAAAGCTTGCTCATCCATGAAACTAGAATGTGCGTCAAGATTACTCATAAGCCCGCTTATGGCTTTATCTACGATTTGAGAAAAACTCAGTTCATCAACATAGTTATTTTCAACTATTGCCATTGTTTTGGTTAATTTTGCAAGTGCCTCAAGTCTACTTTTTTCGCTGTCTTTTGCATTTAATACATTAGCGAATACGCAAAAAATTGTAAAAATAATAAGAAATTTTTTTTTCACTTTTGACCTCAAAATAAAATGGCTTTAATTCTATAATTTTTTGCCTAAAAATTAGGTAAAAATTTCAAAATTTTGCACTAAATTTCATATAAATTTTAAATTAAAAAATTTCTTGCAATAAACTTGACATAGATAGACTAAAATAATATAATATATAAAATTTAACTTTGGAGGAAAAAATGCAAAGTATAATGGAAATTTTAACAGATAAAATGACCGGGCTGATTGAAAGCAGCGCGTCTTTAGCTATTCATAGCAAAAATAGTGAAATAAGAAATTTACACTTGCTTTGGGCACTTACTGTCGATAGCAGTTCAATTTTAAATCAAATTTTTAATAAATTCGATATAAATGCAAAAGCCGTTGAACTTGAAATAAAAAGTAAAATTTCAAATTTACCCACAAGTTCAAATGTAAGTAAAGAAAATATCAAAATTTCAAACGAACTTGCAAATTCTTTGGAAAATGCAAAAGGGTTGATGAGCGCTACTGGAGATAAATTTATAGCCGTTGATACATGGATTTCAGCTAACCTTGAAAACGCTGAAATTAAGGAAATTTTGAGTAAATTTTGTGATATTTTGGAATTTAAAAAAGAGCTCGAAAATTTAAGATCTGGCAAAAAAATAGATTCTAAAACAGGCGATGAAACACTTGAAAGTTTATCGAAATTTGGAATTGATTTAACTGCAAAAGCCATAAACGGCGAATTGGATCCGGTAATAGGCAGAGATGAAATTATAACCAGACTTATGCAAATTTTAATTCGTAAAACAAAAAATAATCCTATTCTTATAGGAGAACCGGGTGTCGGTAAAACTGCCGTTGTAGAAGGTTTGGCCGAACTTATCGCAAAAAAAGAAGTTCCTACAAGTCTTCAAAATTACCGCGTGGTGGCACTTGATATGAGCGCATTGATTGCCGGCGCAAAGTATCGAGGAGAATTCGAAGATCGTCTTAAAGCCGTCATTAAAGAGGTAAAACAAGCCGGAAACGTTATACTTTTTATTGATGAAATTCATACGATTGTAGGAGCCGGAGCAAGTGAAGGAAGCATGGATGCTGCAAATATCTTAAAACCGGCTCTTGCACGAGGTGAACTTCATACTATAGGAGCCACTACTTTAAAAGAATATAGAAAATATTTTGAAAAAGATTCAGCGTTGGGAAGGCGTTTTCAACCGATAAATGTGCCTGAGCCAAGTGTAGCTGAAGCTTTACAAATTTTGCGCGGAATAAAAGAAAAGCTTGAAGTTCATCATAATGTAACTATTACTGATAGCGCTCTTGTGGCAGCCGCTAAACTAAGTGACAGATATATTTCAGACAGATTTTTGCCTGATAAAGCGATTGATTTAATTGACGAAGCTGCGGCGGAGCTTAAAATGCAAATAGAAAGCGAACCGTTTGAACTTGCAAAAGCAAAACGTGACATAATTACTCTTCAAGTCGAACGTGAAGCATTAAAAATGGAAGAAAACGATAAAAATAAACCAAGACTCGAAAAAATTGATAAAGAAATAGAAAATTTAACTGAAAAACAAAAAGATTTACAAGCTAAATTTGAAAATGAAAAAAGTGTATTTAATGCAATCAGCGAGGCTAAAAAAAATATAGAAAGCCTTAAAAATGAAGCCAATAACGCAAAAAGAAACGGTGAATTAAATAAAGCGGCCGAAATAGAATACGGAAAAATTCCGGCTCAAAGTGCAAAAGTAACACAGTTGGAACAAAAATGGGAAAATATGAAAGAAGCCGGTGTACTTTTGAAAAATCAAGTTGATGAGGAGATGGTCGCAGGAATTTTAAGCAAATGGACAGGAATCCAAGTATCAAAAATGCTAACAAGCGAAAAAGAAAAATACCTAAATATAGAAAACCATTTAAAAGAAAGTGTAGTAGGACAAGATATGGCTCTCGGGGCAATTGCAAAAGCGGTAAAACGAAATCGTGCAGGGCTTAGCAGCGAAAATCGTCCGATAGGAAGTTTTTTATTTTTAGGACCTACAGGAGTCGGTAAAACCGAAAGCGCCAAAGCTTTAGCGAAGTTTCTTTTTGATGATGAAAAAGCTCTTATAAGATTTGATATGAGTGAATATATGGAAAAAATCAACGTTTCAAGGCTTCTTGGAGCGGCTCCTGGATACGTCGGATATGAAGAGGGCGGACAATTAACAGAAGCGGTCAGAAGAAAGCCGTATTCGGTGCTGCTTTTTGATGAAATAGAAAAAGCTCACAAAGATGTTTTTAATATCCTGCTTGGAATTTTAGATGACGGCAGGGCTACCGATAACAAAGGCGTTACAGTCGATTTTAAAAATACCATTATTATTTTAACTTCAAATATAGGCTCCGATATAATTATGAATTTGGATGAAGAAGATAGAGAAAGCGCTATAAAATCGGAGTTAAAAAAGTATTTTAAGCCTGAGTTTTTAAACCGTTTGGATGATATTGTGGTTTTTAACCCTTTAAATAAAAATAATCTTATTGAAATCGTTGGAATTATGTTTAAAAAGTTATCAAAAACATTGCAAAATCGTGGAATTTCAGCTGTTTTAACGCAAAATGCCAAAGAATTCATAGCAAGTGCCGGATTTGATATCCAATATGGTGCAAGACCGTTAAGACGCGCACTTTATGATTTGGTTGAAGATAAAATCGCAGATATGATTTTAAGCGACGAAATAAAAAGCGGTGATAATATAAAAATAGACTCAAATGGTGAAAAAATCGAAATTTCAATGGAGAAATAATCTTTTTAAGCGTGAAATTTTTATAATTTCACGCTTTTTTACGAAAAAATCTATAAATTTAAAAAATTTTGATAATTAAAATATTTTAAATTTATATCGCTAATAAAGCAAGAGAATTTTTAAAAAACAAAATTTAAAATATTCTATAAAATTTTACAAATTTTGAAATTCATTCATTAAATTTTGACGAAATTTGTCTGCTACCTCATCGCCATTTTTAAAATTTTGAGAAATAAAATTATCTACTTTATTTAAAAATTCAAACAATTTATTTTCCCAAATTTTGGGGTTTTCATTTGTTGAATGAGAAGTTTGTATAAACGTGATTTCACGGCTGAAATTTGCTATTTGGTTTAAAATTTCATCTTCATTTGCATTTTGTTCAAGAACATCTTCGTTTTTTATAGAGTCGCTTAAATTTCGCAAATTTCTATCTATCGTGTCGCAAAATTTTACGTAACGTGCCGGATCATTTCGCATTATTTCCTCTTCGTCCGCTCTATCGCTTATTTTTTGGATTTGTCTATACAATATAAAGCCTACAATGCAGGCTACAACAAACATCAAAGTATAATTAATCATCTTTTCTCCTTAAAATTCCGCTTAAACTGACAATCGCAAGACCGGCTAAAATAATGGCGAAACTTATAATTTTATGCATTTCAAGGTGTTCTCCATAAACAAAAACCGCAAGCAAAACCGCAATTATAGGGCTGATATATTGTAAAAAACCGATTGTTTGCAATTTTAAATGCACAGCAGCAAAGTTAAATGTGATAAGCGGTAAAACGGTAACTATGCCGCTAAAAGCCAAAAGAAAACCTGTTTTGGAGAAGCTGAACGCGCCGTTGCCGCTAATTCCCAAGAATGAAAGATAAATAATTGCAAGTGGAAAAATTAGCATAGTTTCAAAAAAAAGTCCGTCTATGGCAGCGATTTGAATTTGTTTTTTTAAAAGTCCGTAAATTGCGAAAGTTCCAGGTAAAAGCAATGAAATAAACGGAATTTCTCCAAGTGCATACATCTCATTTGCGATTGCCGCTACGACTAAACAAATTGAAATTTTAGTAGGTCTGCTAAGTTTTTCTTTTAAAAATATAGCTCCCAAAAGTATTGAAAACAATGGATTTATAAGATAACCAAGGCTTGCATAAAGTATGCGATCAGTACTTACAGCATAAATATAAATTCCCCAGTTTGAAGCAATTAATACCCCTGTTAAAAAAAGAGCTCTCATAAGTTTTTTATTGCCGGTATAGCGAATAATATTTTTAATTCTTTTCCTATATGCAATTATCATAAATAAAAATAACAACGACCAAACTACGCGGTGCGCTAAAACTTCAATAGCAGGGACATTTTCAAGTAATTTAAAATAAATCGGAAAAAGTCCCCACATCATAAATGTGGCTATACCGGTAATTAGAGCCAATGTGTTCGGATTTTTTTGCATTTTACCGCCATTTATAAGTTAATTTTTCTTGAAATTATATTTTTTTTTGTTTAATAAAAGATTATTTTTGGTAGAATTACAAAATTCTAACACAAAAAGGAAAGGACTAAAATGCAGTGGAATAGAGAAAGTTGGCAAAATTTTAATATACTCCAACAACCGATTTATGAAAATTCGGATAAATTGCAATCTTGTAAAAATCAATTAAAAAAGCTTCCACCGCTCGTTTTTGCAGGCGAAGTAAGAGCTTTGAAAGATGAACTTAAAAGCGCAACTTTAGGTAAATCTTTTTTACTTCAAGGTGGAGATTGTGCTGAAAGTTTTTCAAATTTCAGTGCGAATAATATCAGAGATATGTTTAAGCTTATGCTTCAAATGGCTATTATTCTTACATTTGCAGGTGGTGTACCTGTTGTAAAAATAGGTCGTATAGCAGGACAGTTTGCAAAACCTAGAAGCAGTGATTTTGAAGAAATTAACGGTGTTAAGTTGTCAAGTTACAGAGGCGATATAATAAATGGTTTTGAATTTACAAAAGAGGCAAGAAAACCGGATCCGAACAGAATGATTGAAGCATATAATCAAAGCACTTCTACGCTAAATCTTTTGCGTGCTTTTTCTCGCGGCGGTTTGGCTGATTTACATGAAGTTCATAAATGGAATCTTGGATTTTTAAAACGCGGCGAGCTTGCCAAAAAATTTCAAAATTTAGCAAATGAAATTACCCAAACTTTGAATTTCATGGAAGCTTGCGGAATAAATTCGGCTAATACACAAAATTTAAGAGAAACAGTGCTTTATACATCCCATGAAGCGCTTTTACTTCATTATGAAGAATGTTTGACAAGAATCGACAGTTTAACGGGCGATCCTTATGACTGCTCTGCGCATATGCTTTGGATAGGCGAGCGCACACGCGGAATAAACGATGCGCATGTGAATTTTATGAGCGGAATTAAAAATCCTGTCGGTATAAAAATAGGACCGAACGGTACCGCTTCTGAAATTTTGGCGCTTTGCGATAAAATAAATCCAAACAATGAAGTCGGTAAAATGAATATTATAATTCGTATGGGAGCCGACAAGATCGGCGATAGACTTCCAAAAATTTTACGCGAATTAAAAAAGGAAAATAGGGCAATTTTATTCAGTATAGATCCTATGCACGGAAATACGATTAAAACCGCAAATAACTATAAAACACGTAAATTTAATCAAATTTTAAGCGAAGTTAAAAGCTTTTTTGAAATTTGCGAAGCCGAAAGCGTTTATGCAGGCGGAATTCATCTTGAAATGACCGGTCTTGATGTTACGGAGTGCACTGGCGGAGCATTTAATGTTACTGAAGAAACGCTTAAAAAGCGTTATGAAACACAATGCGATCCGCGCTTAAATGCCGATCAAGCTTTGGAACTTGCATTTTTAATCGCTGATAATCTTAAAAAAAGAGTAATCAAAGAGCAATAAATGAAACTGATAACTTATAAAAACGGCAAAAATTGTTCTTTAGGAGTTTTAGGATGTGACGGCACGGTTTTTGATTTTAGTTTGGCGGGATTAAATTTTGCCGATATGCATGAATTTATCGTCAAACATAAAAAAAGCGATTTAAAAAAATTAAAAAAAATTTCCAAAAAAAGCGGTGGATTGAAGTTGAAAAACAGTAGTAAATGTCCACCCATCACGCCAAGACAAGATGTCATTTGCTTGGGAATAAATTATTTGGAGCACGCAATCGAATCATATAAATTTAAAAACATTAAATTTGACGGAAAGCGCGAATATGCCGTTTATTTCAGCAAACGCGTAAATGAAGCGACAGGCGATTTCGGCAAGATTGAACCGCATTTTGATTTGACGCAAAAGCTTGATTATGAAGCCGAATTTGCCGTAATTATCGGCAAAGATGCAAAAAACGTAAGTGCCGATGAAGCTGAAAATTACGTTTTCGGTTACACTATCTTAAATGATTTTTCTGCAAGAGATTTACAAAACAATCACAAACAATGGTATTTCGGCAAAAGCCTTGATACATTTACAGCAATCGGCCCTTGCATAGTAACATCAGATGAAATAGATACTGAAAATTTAGTTATAAAATGCTTTGTAAACGGTGAACTTCGCCAAAATTCAAATACTTCAAATATGATTTTTGATAAAAATTTTGTCATCTCTGAGCTTAGTGCAGGAATGACTTTAAAAGCCGGAAGTGTTATTTCCATGGGGACGCCAAGTGGTGTCGGAATGGGTTTTACACCGCCAAAATTCTTAAAATCAGGTGATAAAATCGAATGTGAAATAGAAAATATCGGAAAATTAACAAATTTTATAAGGTAGGAAAATGAAATTAAAAGAACTGTATAGCGTTATTTGTATTATATTTGCGTCAAATTTTAAAGGCGTAATTGATAAGGAACATTTTGATAAACTTGCGAAAAATTGGGTTGTAGTCAACCAAAATCCGCAAAATAAAACAGGTCACGAGTTTTGGGCTAAATTTTTAGAAAACAGAGATAAAAATTCAGATGAAACTTTAAAAAAAATCGGTGCTGATTTTGAACTTTTAAAGTCCAGTTTCGATATAGATACTTTTAAACTTATCAGCGAAACGGATATTACGCTTTTTTTTGAAAAGTTTAGATACAAAAGACCTTTTGCAAATTTAAAAGCTTGTCACGCTGCCAATATGCTTGCATTTCTGGCAGCTGTTTTAAAACACGACAATGATGAAAAAACGCATAATCTACTCGGTCTTTATTTGACGAAATTTTATATGCCGTCATTTAGAGCGCTCGCAAACACTTTGCAAACTGAGGCAAAAAGCGATTATTATAAAGCATTCGGCTGGTTTTTAGCTGATTTTAATAAAATGATAAAAGATAGTTTAGGACTTAAAATTTGACGTTTTGGAATGAAATTTACGCGCATTTTGATCCCGTAGCTTTCAGCATTTTTGGACTTAAAGTGCATTGGTATGGGCTTATGTATGTGCTTGCGCTTCTGGTTGCACTTTATATGGCAAAATTTTTCGTTAAAAAAGACCGCTTGAAATTCAGTAATCAAGTGCTTGAAAATTATTTTATCTGGGTTGAAATCGGCGTTATTTTGGGTGCAAGATTCGGTTATATTTTGATATATTCAAATGCACAAATTTTTTATTTAACGCATCCTTGGGAAATTTTTAATCCTTTTTATAATGGAAAATTCGTAGGAATTAGCGGTATGAGTTATCACGGCGCCGTTATCGGTTTCATAATTGCTACTATTTTATTTTGTCGCAAAAAGAGACAAAATTTATGGTCTTTGCTTGATTTATGTGCCTTAAGTATTCCTTTAGGATATTTTTTCGGACGAATCGGAAATTTTTTAAATCAAGAACTTTTTGGGCGCATAACAGACGTTTCCTGGGGAATTTTGGTAAATGGCGAACTTCGTCATCCAAGCCAACTTTATGAAGCTTGTCTTGAAGGAATTACAATATTTTTGATACTGTATTTTTATAGAAAATATAAAAAATTTGACGGTGAGCTTATTTGCGTTTATGTGATTTTATATGCTATATTTAGATTTTTGACAGAATTCTTAAGAGAAGCTGATGTACAAATAGGATATTTTAGTTTTGGTTTAAGTTTGGGGCAAATTCTGTCTGTTTTTATGCTTATTCTTGGTTTTTCGGCTTATATTAAATTATTAAAAAATTCTCAAACTGAACAAAAATTTAACCAAAACAAAAGCTAAATCATTTTAAAATTACTTGTTTGAAAAAAACTAAAATTCAATATATGGAGGACCTAATGGTTGATCGAATTGAAGGTTTTTTGGGCGTCAGTTCAGATGTCAAAAAGAGTAAGATTCCTGCGTTGCAAGATAGATGGCAAAGCATAACCGGCTTAATTTTAGCGCTGTTTATGGTATGCCATATGCTATTTACCGGTAGTATTCTTATAGGTAAAGACGCTTATGAAGGAGTTGTAAGTTTTGCCGAACCGTTTGGCATTCACCAAATAACAAATATTGTCGCGTTTGTTATTTTGATTATTTTTATGATTCACGGCTTTTTGGCGATGAGAAAATTTCCAAGCAACTATAAAGCTTATTTAGCTTTTAAAGCTCACAAAATTCGTATGAAGCATTGCGATACAACACTTTGGTGGTTTCAATTCTGGACAGGATTTTTGTTGTTTTTCTTCGCCAGTGCCCACATTATAGCTATCGTTTTTGGAGATAAAATTTCAGCCGATCTTTCAATAACAAGATTTGCCGATCTTCATCTGTTTTATTTCGTTTTGCTTGTTTTTGTTGTTACGCATGCAAGCATAGGCTGTTATAGACTTTATGTGAAATGGATAAGCATAGACGGAAAAGAGGATGAAAGAAAAGCAAAAAGACAAACCGTTAAAAAAATTATTTTTGCAGTTTGGGGTATTTTATTTATTTTATCTATAATTGCAGATATAAAATGGATAAGTTTATAAATTTAAGGGGTAATGAAATATGAATATAATATATTGCGATTCATTGATTATCGGTGGCGGAATTGCCGGCTTAAGGGCCGCTATGGCTGCTGCAGATAAAGGAAACAGCACAATAGTTTTAAGTTTATGCCCGGTTCGTCGTTCGCATTCAGCCGCTGCACAAGGCGGTATGCAAGCAAGTCTTGCCAATCCTATAATGGGCAAGGGCGATAATGAGGATGTGCATTTTGCGGATACGGTAAAAGGAAGCGATTGGGGTTGTGACCAAAAAGTAGCCAGAATGTATTGTCAAGTAGCACCAAAAGCTGTAAGAGAGCTTGCAAGTTTCGGCGTTCCTTGGACTAGAATCACAAAAGGCGAGCGAACTGTTGTAATAAATGCTCAAAAAACAAAAATTGTAGAAAGAGATGAAACTCACGGTTTAATCAATAGCAGAAATTTCGGTGGAACAAAAAAATGGAGAACCTGTTTTTCAGCCGATGTTACAGGTCACGTTATACTTTATGGTGTAGCAAATGAGTGCGCTAAAAGGCATGTGGATGTTAGAGATAGAAAAGAAGCAATTGCTTTAATTCATAAAAACAATCGATGTTACGGTGCAATTGTGCGTGATTTGATTGATGGAAGTATATCGGCTTACGTTGCAAGAGGCACACTTATAGCAACAGGCGGATACGGTAGAATTTACAAACATACAACAAATGCCGTAAATTGTGAAGGAACCGGAGCCGCAATAGCACTTGAAACAGGCGTGGCGCAACTTGGTAATATGGAAGCTGTTCAATTTCACCCTACACCAATCGTTCCAAGTGGAATCTTGCTTACTGAGGGATGTCGTGGAGATGGCGGAATTTTAAGAGATGTTGATGGATACCGCTTTATGCCGGATTATGAGCCTGAAAAAAAAGAACTTGCAAGCCGTGATGTTGTAAGTCGTCGTATAATGGAACACATAAGAAATGGAAAAGGCGTAAAAAGCCCTTATGGTGAGCACGTTTGGCTTGATATTTCTATTTTAGGAAGAGAACATATCGAGAAAAATTTACGTGATGTTCAAGATATCTGTAAAACATTCAACGGTATAGATCCTGCTGATGAAGGTCCGAAAGGTTGGGCGCCTGTTCTTCCTATGCAACACTATTCAATGGGCGGAATTCGCGTTAAACCTACAGGCGAAAGTCAAAAACTTTCAGGTTTATTTAGCTGTGGTGAAGCTGCTTGCTGGGATTTACACGGTTTTAACAGACTTGGCGGAAACTCATGCGGCGAAACGGCTGTCAGCGGAATGATTGTGGGAAATTATTTTGCTGATTATTGCAAGTCTCACGAATTGGATATTGAAACAGAGCTTATTAAAGAATTTGTAGAAAAAGAAGAAAAATATATAGATGAAATTTTAGCAAAAGACGGAAAATATAATGTTTATGAAATTAAAAATAAAATGAAAGATATTATGTGGGAACACGTAGCGATTTTCCGTACCGGAGAAGGTTTGCAAAAAGCTGTTGACGAACTTGAAAAACTTCTTAACGAGTGCAAAAATATCAAAGTTGAAAATAAAGAGAAATTCGGTAATCCTGAACTTGAAGATGCATATCGCACACCAAAAATGATTAAAATTGCACTTTGCGTGGCTTACGGCGCTCTTTTAAGAAAAGAGAGCAGAGGCGCTCATTACCGTGAAGATTTTCCAAAAAGAGATGACGCTAATTGGCTGAAAAGAACACTCGCAGAGTGGCATGAGGGCGATACATTACCTACTATCATTTATGAAGATCTTGATATAATGCAAATGGAAATGCCGCCTGCATTCCGCGGATATGGTGCTAAAGGAAACACAATAGAAAATCCGAAAAGCGAAATTCGTCAAAAAGAGGTTGACGAAATTCGTGAGAAAATGCAAAGCGAAAACAAATCAAGATATGAAATTCAAGACGCTTTAATGCATTATGAACTTCAACCTGAATATAAAAAACCAAATCAAAGAGTAGGAGTTGGTGATGAGTAGAAAAATTACAATAAAAGCTTTTAAATATAATCCGCTTAGCAAAATTTCAAAACCGCATTTTGCTACTTATGAGTTTGAAGAAACTGATGGAATGACTATTTTTATTGCGCTTAATTACATAAGAGAACATTTGGATCCAAGTTTGAGTTTCGATTTTGTATGTAGGGCCGGAATTTGTGGAAGTTGCGCTATGGTGATAAACGGCACACCGAAACTTGCGTGTCGTACACTTACTAAAGATTATCCCGATGGCGTAATCGAGCTTATGCCTCTTCCTGTTTTTAAACTCATAAAAGATTTGAGCGTAAATACAGGTGAGTGGATGGCACATATGAACGAAAGAGTTGAAAGCTGGGTTCATTCGGATAAAAAAGTGGATATTTCGCGAATAGAAGAGCCTGTTGAACCTAGTTCAGCTGAAGAAACTTTTGAACTTGATCGCTGCATAGAGTGCGGTATCTGCGTGGCAAGTTGTGGAACTGCTGTAATGAGAAAAGATTTTGTAGGCGCTGTAGGCTTAAATAGAATTGCAAGATTTAAAGTCGATGCGCACGATCAAAGAACCGATGACGATTTTTATGAGTTGGTCGGTGATGATAACGGCGTATTTGGCTGCATGAGTTTATTGGGTTGTGAAGATAATTGTCCTAAACACCTTCCTCTTCAAAGTAAAATCGCTTACGTCCGCCGCAAACTTGCTACTGCAAACGGCAATAAAAAATAATTATAAGCGGGAATTTTTCCCGCTTATTATTAATTCAAACTAAAATTTCATCAAAAAATTTATAACATTAAACGTTCAGCTAAAATTTAAAAGTGCGCCGCTTTGTATATTTTTTCATTTTTAAAACCATATAGTTTTTAAATTTCAATTATCAATTTAAAATTAAAAATTTTTTGAATTTAACTTAGATTTTATTAAATTTTAGACATTTGCGTTTATATATTTTTAATTAAAAATCTCTTTTAAAAGTATAAACAACTTATTTTAAAAAGGTAAAAATAATAAATAAAAACTATTGAAATTTCAGAACTTAACTTTTAAAATTTCGAAATCTTTAAATGAAATTTCGATAAACTTAAATATTATTTTTTATAAAAGGCAAAGAATGGATGAATTTTTAAATGAAATTTGGGGAATTCATAGACTTTATATAGATAAAAATTTGCTTTTCACACCGGACGCTGAAATTTCAGCCGTTGTAATGAGTGCCAATGAAAGAAATTTTGAGAAATTTATAAATATCGAAAGCTTTAAGGAAATTTTTGTAAATTTTGGTCTGAAAGCTCAAATTTACGGCATTCAAGCACTTCAAACAGGAATTATAAACGCGCTTATAAAACATAAAATTTCAAAATTTTCACTGATTTTAAATTTGCAGACATTAAAAGAAGCTAAAATTATAAATGAAGCGGAACTAAATAAAATCGTATCATTTATTCAAACATTAAATGACGGAGAAGATAGAAAAGATAAAGATTTCAGTGCTTTAAGCTTTACTTTCGGCAAAAATCTTGAGACGTTAAATAAATGTGCCGACGAGCTTATAACTCTTGCGCCGCAAAGTGCTGAAAATATACAAAAATCTAAAAAAAGTGCTAATGAAAATGAGTTCGTTATTTCTGTAACCGGCGTTATAAATGCCGGCAAATCAAGTATGCTGAACGCTTTTTTAAATGCGCCGGTTTTAGGCACTTCAAATATCCCTGAAACCGCCAATCTTACACTTTTAAAGTTTTCCGAAACTCCATATGCGAAAGTGAAATTTTATACGCCCGATGAGATGAAAATTTTAGGATTTCATGAAAATTACAGCGATATCGAAATTTCGCCTGACGAACTTATAAATTATACTTCGGCTAAAAATGAAATTTCAAAATTCATAAAAATGGTCGAGCTTGGCGTAGAAGCCGGAATTTTAAAAGATAATATTAAAATCGTTGACACTCCGGGACTTGATGATGCCGTAGTTTTGCGCGAAGAGCTTACAAAAAGCTTTATGAGTCAAAGTGATGCGATTATCCATCTTATGAATGCAGCTCAAAGTTCCACTAAAAAAGATATGAGTTTTATCGTTGAAGCTTTGGCAAATTCAAAAAACAGCGAACTTATCATTGTGCTTACTCATGCTGATATGCTAAGTAAAGAAGATCTTTTGGACGCGCTTAAATACGCGCAAAAAAGCATAAAAGAAGAGCTTGAAAATTTTGGTTTTTCACAAGATTTAAGTTCAAATGTTAATTTCTTTTGTATCGACAGTATAAGTAAAAACGGTATAAATGATCTTAAAAATTTTCTTTATGAAAGTTTTTTCGGTGCAAATTCCAAAAAGGCAAACGCTATTTTGAACTCTTATGCGAAAAATTTGGCTTTAGTTTGCGACGGGGCGCTAAAAGAATGCGAATTTAAATCTCTTAATCTTTTAGGAAACAAAAATGAATTAAAAGTGCAAAATGCTGAAATTCTAGAAAAAATTGAAGTTTTAAAACAAGATTTGGAAGAGCTTCAAGTTTTGCTTGCCGAAATAAAAACGAAATTCGATTACAGCGATTTTTATGATTTCAGCGCATTAAAATCGGCTGGAATAATTATAAAAGACAGAATAATAAGCGATATGAAATATGCTAAAAAATACAGAGAAAATCTTGATTTAAATCGTCTCAAAATAATTGCACAAAGTGGAATAAATGACGCTATAACAGATATTTTTCGTACATTTTCACAAAGAATTTCAAAAGATATCCAAAATTACAAAATGATTTTGGGCGAAAAATTCGGAGAAATTTCAAATTTCAGCTTCGATACGCAAAAATTTATGAATGAAAGTTTCAAAAAGCCGAATTTTACGGGATTTGATATAAAATTTACAGAGCTGATAAACAAATTCGGCGACTTGGTTAAATTTTCAAGCGAGTTTGATAAATTTTTTGCCGCTTTTTTAAAAGATTTAAATTTGAAAAATGAGTTTGAAAAAATCGCCGTATCCTGCACAGATAACTTTTTGCAAAGTATAAACGAAAATTTTAAAACTGAAAAAAATGAATTGGATGCAAAAGAAAAAATTTTAAATGAAGCACTTTTGCAAAGTGGAATAAATGACGAAAATATCGGACTTCAAAGAAAAAATTTAAAAGAAAAAATTGAAAAATTAAACGCTGTAAAAGAAAGGATTCTAAAGTGCTTCTAAAAAATTTTATAAAAGAGTATAACGAAAAATTTTCACAAAATTTTAAAAGCGGATTTTGGGGCGAAATAGAGGCAATTTGTGAAACACTGAAAGATCCGACTTTTCATCCTTCGATGAGATTAAAAGCCGTTTTAAGCGAGTTTTCGGCTCTTGAAAACGAACCGCTTAAAATCGCTGTAATAGGGCAATTCAGCAGTGGAAAATCCACTCTTTTAAATACGCTTTTAAAAAGTGAAATTTTGCCAACAGGAGTCGTTCCTGTTACAGCAAAGGTGACATATATCAAATATGCGCCACATGAGTTTTTGAATGTAATTTACAGCGACGGAAGAAGCGAAATTTTAGGCGTTAGCGAACTTGGAAATTTTGTAGATCAAAGAAAAGATTTGCAAAAAATCAAAAGTATTACAATTTACAGCTCAAATGAAATTTTAAAATATATAACTTTTATAGATACGCCGGGACTTAATTCAAGAAGCAGCGCCGATACAAAAGAGACTTTAAGAATTTTAAAAGAGGCTTTCGGTGTGCTTTGGATAAGTTTGATAGACAATGCCGCGCGCGCCAGTGAAAAAGCGCAAATAGAGCTTTTACCGTCTATTTTAAGAAAAAATTCAATTATGCTGCTTAGCCAAAAAGATAAATTAAAAGATGATGAAATTTTGCGCGTTTTAGAACATTCAAATAAAACTTTAGGTAAATATTTTTCTAAAATTTCAGCAGTTTCATCAAAACTTGAAAAAAGCGGAATGGACGGCGGTTTTGCACCTATTAAAGAATTTTTAAAAAATATTCAAAAATCGCGTCAAAATTATGCAAAAATGAAACTTGGCGAAATTTTGGAAGCGTTAAAAAGTGAGCGGGAAAATTACATAAAAATTTATGAAAATTTGCAAAATATCATAGAAAACAATGCTGAAATTTTTACATCTTTTGAGCAGAATTTAAGCGCATACAGCGCTGATTTTGAAAAATTTTATGCTAGAATTAAAGAGATGTCAAACAATATTTGTGAAATTTTTATGAATTCCGTAAAAAGCAAAACCGAGTCGTATTTTCGCAAGAAAAAAGGATTTTTTTCCGGTGAAAATTTTGAAAAAATAGACTTTGAAGCTCCTGAATTCAATAAGGATGAGGCGCTTTCAAAGCTGATTTACGATGACAATAAATTAAGCGACAATTTTCGCAGTTTTAAAAATGCTCTTACAAAATTTGAAAATTCAATCATCTTTGACGCGAACTCTACATATCTTAAAATGCAAAACGAAATGATGCTTTTTAAGGGCAGGTATGAAAGTTTTACGCGCGATAATGAAATGTTTTCCATAGAAGAAAGTTCGCAATTAAATAAAATTGCAGGCGAAGTTTATGAGCTGTTTTTAAAAAATTACGAGATTGAATTTTTTGAATTTTGTCAAAAAACACGTCTTTTTTTCGAAAAAATTTTAATCAAAATTATTACAAATTATGAAAATGCAATTATTTTGACAGCGGATTTTATTTCAAATAAAATTCAAAAATCTTTGAGTGATTATAAAAGCGACAGTCTTGCGTATTCGCTTTATTATCCGAAATTTGATGATTTTAACAACGCTTTGCTGAATAATTTGCACTATTATGAGTTTGAAAACGATTTTTTGGGAAACGGTGCGTTTATAAAAAGAGCTATTAAAGATTTAAAAGATGGTATTTTAACTGCAAGCCAAAATAATCAAAAATATGTAAATAAATTAAAAATCGCGCAAGAAAATGCACTTTTCAGGCTTAATAATTTAAAATTTAAGCAGGAATTTTAAAAGAATAAATAAAATTTAAACATTTCTTTAAAAAGAAAGTAAATATCTATTTTAAAGCGATTTTAATTGATTAAAATGTAAAATAAGTATTTGATTTTAGTTTCTATTAAGGAGTAGAAATGGCAAAAAATGAAATTTTAGCCAAAATAAGTGCGAGGTTAGAAAGTGTTGCTAAACTTCCTAAGATGAAAAATGACTCTATTGCCGATATGCTCACAAAAAAAGGCATTTCAAGGCGTGATTTTATGAAGTGGGCAGGAATGATGACTGCTATGATCGGGCTTCCAAGCACGATGATTCCAAGTGTTGCAAAAGCTGCCGAATTAACGGACAGGCTTCCTGTAATTTGGCTTCATATGGCGGAATGTACAGGTTGTAGCGAAAGTTTGCTAAGATCGGAAACACCTACGATAGATAGCTTGATTTTTGATTATATCAGTCTTGAATATCACGAAACAATTATGGCGGCAAGCGGTTGGCAAGCAGAAGATACACTTCAAGAATCCATAAAAAAATACAACGGAAAATATATACTTATGGTAGAAGGCGGAATTCCAAGTGGAGAGAGTGAATTTTATCTTACTGTCGGACCTCATGGAACACCCGGTGCAAAAACTGCAAAAAAAGCCTGTGATGGAGCTATGGCGATTTTTGCAATAGGAACCTGTTCAAGTTTTGGCGGTGTTCAGGCGGCAGCTCCAAATCCTACAAATTCAAAATCTCTTAGTAAAATTACAAATAAACCTGTAATAAATGTTCCAGGCTGCCCTCCTAGTGAAAAAAATATCGTTGGAAATGTACTTCATTTTATACTTTTTGGAACACTTCCGCCTGTTGATAAATATAACCGTCCAAAATGGGCTTATGGACTTCGTATACACGATCTTTGTGAAAGACGCGGACGCTTTGATGCCGGCGAGTTTGTTCAAAGTTTTGGTGATGAAGGTGCTAAAAACGGTTATTGCCTTTATAAAGTGGGTTGTAAAGGTCCTTATACATTTAATAATTGCTCAAGAGAGAGATTTAATTCACATACAAGCTGGCCAATACAAGCTGGTCATGGTTGTATAGGTTGTTCAGAACCTGATTTTTGGGATAATATGGGACCGTTTGAGGAACCATTGGCTGATAGACTTTATAACAGTGTTTTTAACGGAGCGGGCGCTGACGCAACTGCAGATAAGATAGGTCTTGGAATTTTAGCTTTAACAGGTGTTGCCATCGCGGCTCATGCCACAATAGCTTCTGTTAAGAAAGGAGAATAAAAATGGCACAAAAAATAATAGTCGATCCTATAACAAGAATAGAAGGGCATTTAAGATTAGAAGTTATAGTTGATGATAATAATGTAGTAACGGATGCTTATGCAAGTTCTACGCTTTGGCGCGGAATTGAAACAATAGTAAAAGGAAGAGATCCAAGAGATGTACCTTTTTTCGTGCAAAGAATTTGTGGAGTTTGTACAAGTTCACACTATAGAGCAGGCACAATAGCAATTGAAGATGCTCTTGGTATTACACCTCCGTTAAATGCAATTTTAACAAGAACTTTAATGAATGCGGCGCTTTTTTTACACGACCATCCGGTTCATTTCTATCAATTACATGCACTTGATTTTGTGGATATTGTAAGTGCATTAAGTGCAGATGTAAGAGCAGCTGAAGAAGAAGCTTTTAAATATTGTGAAACTCCTTATGCATGCGGAGCGGATCATTTAAAAGCTGTAAAAGACAAAGTAACCGCTTTTGTAAATAAAGGCGCACTTGGACCGTTTGCAAATGCATATTACGGACATCCTACATATCATTTTACACCGGAACAAAATTTAATCGCTCTCAGCCACTATTTGGAATGTTTACGCGTTCAACGAACAGCAGCGCAACTAATGGCAATTTTCGGTGGTAAACAACCACATCCGCAAAGCTTGGTAGTTGGCGGTGTAACTTGCGTAATGGATATATTAAATCCTTCTAGACTTGGCGAATATGTGTCTAAATTTAAAGAAGTTGCTGACTTCGTAAATAGAGCATATTATCCTGATATTATTATGGCAGGAAAAGCTTATGCAACAGAACCTAGTGTATTAAATGACTTAGGTGTAGCAAATCTTTGGACACATAAAGAAATGCAGTATTCATCAAATGAATTTTTATTTGATAGCGGTGTAATATTAAACGGCGATATATCAAAAGTTGAAGATTTAGATGAGAGTCAAATTACTGAAGAAGCAACTCACTCTTGGTATAAAAATGATAAACCGCTTCATCCTTATGAAGGCGAACAAGAGCCAAATTACACAGGATTCAAAGATGAACAGACATTAAACGCAAAAGGTGAAATGGAAAACTCAAAAGTTTTGGATACGAAAGGAAAATATAGCTGGATAAAAGCTCCTAGATATAAAGGTATGCCGCTTCAAGTAGGACCTTTGGCTAATGTCGTTGTAAATTATGCAAAAGGTAATAAATTTGTAGTTCCTGTAGTAGAAAAAGTTTTAAAAGATACCGGATTGCCTTTAACTGCTGTACTTTCTACACTTGGAAGAACAGCTTGCCGTATGATAGAAGCAAAAGTTATTGCTGATAATGCTTTAATGGCATTAAATAATTTGGTTGCAAATATAAAATCGGGCGACACTGAAACATGCGCAAAATACACAATTGATAAAAATAAAGAGTATAAAGGTCGTTATATGGGGCACGTTCCTCGTGGTGCTCTTAGCCACTGGATAAGAATTAAAAATGGTATAGTTGAAAATTATCAATGTGTAGTTCCATCAACATGGAATGCGTCTCCAAAAGATAACAAAGGTCAAATGGGAAGCTATGAAGCATGTATTATCGGTCTTAAAATTGCTGATTTGAAACAACCTCTTGAAATAATTAGAAAAATTCACTCATATGATCCTTGTATCGCTTGTGCTGTTCATGTAATGGATACAAAAGGCAATGATCTCAGTGAATATAGAGTTAATCCAAGTTATTGTTGAAAATCAAAAAAGGATAAGATATGAAAAGATCTACTGAATATGAATTTTCTATTGGACTAAGGCTTACTCACTGGATAAGAGCATTGTGTATTTTTGCACTTGTTATAACCGGATACTATATAGCTTATGTATTTATAGCTCCGGAGCCAAGCAGTGAACCGAACGTCTTTTTGCAAGCTAAGATTCGTTTTGTGCATTTGGTTACGGGATTTCTTTTGATAGGTGCTACTATTTTTAAATGTTACCTTTTTATATTCGATAAGAAAAGTCGTAAAGAGCTTATTAGTGTAGCTGATTTCTTGAGTCCGAAAATATGGTTTGAACAAATAAAATATTATTTATTTTTAGGTGAGCACCCAAAACTTCGTGGAGTTTATAATCCGTTGCAATTCGCGGCATATATCGCGTTTTATCTCATACTTGCTTTTATTTTAATTACAGGTATGATTTTATATATGCATATTTATCACGAAGGACTTGGCGGTTTTGTTTATGACATTTTAAGACCGTTGGAAGTTTATATGGGCGGTCTTAGTGAAGTTAGAATGATACATCATATTTGTACTGATTGTATCATTGTTTTTGTACCTATTCATGTTTATATGGCTGTATTTAATGCTATAAAAGGAAAAGAAGGTGCACTTGATGCTATTGTCAGCGGTTATAAATTTCCAAAAGAAGTATAGTTGAAAATTCTGGTTCTTGGAATTGGAAATGTGATGTTCTCCGACGAAGGTGTCGGAGTTCATCTTGTAAAATTACTTTCACAAAAATATAAATTCAAAAGTAACGAGCATAGTGTTGATTTTATGGACGGCGGGACACTTGCTATGTATCTTATGCACATTATGGTAGAATACGACCGAATTTTGCTTGTTGATTGTTTGGATGCATCTAACGGAGCAGTCGGAGATGTTTATTTTTTCAATTATGAAGTTATGCCGAAATCAATTTCCTGGAGCGGTTCGGCTCACGAAATAGAGATGCTTCAAACACTTCAAATGTTGGATCTTTCAGGAGATCGTCCTTTAACACAAATTTTAGGTGTTATACCAAAAAGAATTGTGCCTATGAATTTTAAATTAAGCGATGAAATTTTAAAAGCAAGTAAAACAATGGAAAAAAAGGCAGTTTCATTTTTACACGATCTTGGATTTGAATGTAAAATTGTTGAGCCTAATTTAACTTTACAGGATATCGCTGATGAATTTGATAAAAAAGGTAAAAAATGATTGTTAGTTTTGAGTTTATTTATATGCATAAAAACCGAATTTTAGGTGATTTTTTAGAATTTTATGCGCTTAAAAGCGATATGAAATTCAGCATATTTGATGATGGAAAAAAAATTACTCTTTTTATAGAAGGCGAAGAAAAAGAGTGTCTTAATTTTGCCGATAATTATATGAAATATATTCCGACTTCCGTATTTTTAAAGCAACCAAGCGTAAAAGTCGTAGAAAAAATGCATAAAAATAATTTTAAAAGCAGCGGTGTAAAATTTCCAAATATAACACCGAGCGTAGTTTATAATTTTGCGGATAATAAAGGCGCTTTAATTGAAAATGAGTTTGGAATTTTAAGTCAAGTTTCGGTTTTTTATAGCGGAAAATTTGTAGCTGTAAATAAGGATAATTTTACAGAAATTTTAACTTTTGCGTATAAACATTTATCGCATTATCAAAGCATAATAATAAAATACAATGATGATGAAATCGCACTAAGCGCCGATATAAACTTTAATAAATCGCGCGTTATAATTCCTACAAATCCTCTTAGTATTTCTAAAATGTTTGCTCCGGATGAATCAAGTTTAAATGCGCTTGCAAGTTACGAAAAGCCGGTTGTAAATCTAAAATTAAACGCGATTTTTCGCAAAAACCACAGCGAAGCGCCTTGTTTTTTTGATGTAAAATTACCTGAAGATATCTTTACTTATGCATTTTGTGCGAAACTTTATAATGATGATATTTTCTTTTTATGCGCAAATTTTGACAGTGAAATTTTTAAGATTGCACTTACAAAAACTTCGCAGATTATTATAAATCACGGAAAATTTTTAAGCAAAAGCAACGCCGATTTTATAAACGGCAAAAACGATAAAAATCTTGCTCTTTTTGGACTGAAAAGTGCGGAATTGGGTGCTCTTGATAGAAAAATCTTACGCGTTTTTTTAAGTAAAAAAAATGCGGATAAAATTTTAATCTACGATGAAAATAGCGAGAAATCTTTCTTAAAAATATCTATTCCTAAAAATTTTGAAGCCATCAAAGAAAAAATCGTTTCAAGTGAAACCGGCAAGAAATTATTTCAAAATTTTAGCGCTGATTTTGATTTTCCAAAAGGTGAAATTGCTGATGATACGCCAAATTTTTACACAATTTTCGAAATTTGCGCGCAAATTTTATATGGTAAAAGTGCTGAAATTTTGCTGCAAAATGCGTTGCTTTTTAACGGAGAAAAAGGCGTTAGACTTGATTTTAAGGTTGAAAATGGCGAGTTTGATGTGGTTTTGCTTATTAAAAACGCGATGAGTTATCGTTTAGCAGGCGTTGATGAAAAACTTTTATCTTTCGGTTTTATAGATAGTTTGGCATATTTTATCAGCGATTTTATGGATGATATTCAAAGCGATTTCGGTTTTGATTTGGCGATTTTTGAAGGCACGTTATTTGAAAATAAAAAGCTTGCAAATAGCGTTTTAGAACTTACCGCTAAAAATTACAACGCAAAATTCAGTTATCAATATGGACTTGAAATTTGAGATTGCCGGACGCGTTCAAGGCGTAGGTTTTCGACCTTTTATTTACAAAATTGCAACTCGTTTCGGTTTAAAAGGAGTTGTTTTTAATGACGGTGAGGGCGTAAAAATATTTGCCTCGGCGGAAAAACTTAAAATTGAGAATTTTAAAAGAGCTCTTTTTACAGAGCTTCCACCGTTGGCAAAAATCGAAAAAATTAAAATAACTGAAACTTTACCGCAAAATTTCACAGATTTTAAAATAGTAAAATCCGAAAATTCTCAGATTTTTACGCCGATTTTACCGGATTTTGCGATTTGTGATGATTGTAAAATGGAATTTTATGATCCAAAAAATGAGCGTTTTCACTATCCGTTTATAAATTGCACGAATTGCGGACCGAGACTTTCTATCATTAAAGCGCTTCCTTACGATCGTAAAAATACGACAATGAATGTATTTAAAATGTGTGAAAAGTGCGAAGATGAATATAAAAATCCTTTAAATCGCCGTTATCACGCAGAGCCGATTTCGTGCCGAAAATGCGGACCCGAGCTTTTTTTAAAAAATATGCAAGGAAAAATTCTTGCTTCAGGAGAAGAGGGTGTAAAAAAGACAGCCGAACTTTTGTATGCCGGAAAAATTATAGCCGTTAAAGGAATGGGTGGATTTCATATAATGGCTGATGCGTGCAATTTTGAAGCAGTCAAAACACTGCGTGAGCGAAAACATCGTCCGAATAAGCCGTTTGCTGTAATGTGCAAAGATGAAAATATGGCAAAAAAAATTGCTTTTATTTCGCCTTTTGAAAGTAAAATTTTAAATTCAAATATAAAACCGATTTTGATTTTAAAAATGAAAAATTCGCAAAATTTTATGCAAAATGATATAAATAATTTTACTAAAAATAGTGAAATTTTGTCAAATTTTAATGAAAACAGTGAAAATTTAAAAAAAAATAAAAATTTTAAAACTTCAAGTAATTTACAGCAAAATGAAAAATTTAAAACAAATAGCCAAGATAGTTGGCAAATGGGCGAAGATTATATAAAATTAGCCCAGAATATCGCTCCGAATCTTGATAAAATCGGTATTTTTTTGCCAAATACCGGACTTCATCTTTTGCTTTTTGAATATTTTTCTAACCCTTTAATTGCAACAAGCGCCAATATTAGCGGCGAACCGATTATTTTTAATGAAGACGTTTTACTTAAAAAACTTTTTAATGTGGTTGATTTCTATCTTGACAATAATCGCGAAATTTTAACACCAAGTGATGATAGTATCGCACAAAGTTTGTATTTTACAGATGATTTTGATGAAATTGATAAAAACGGTTTTGTGCCGAATGTTTTTGAAAATCAAAATTTAACTCAAAGCGAAATAAACGGCAAAAATCAATTTAAAAATTCACACAATTCTGAAACTTTTAAGCAAAATATTTTTTTTAAAAAAAATGAAAACTTCCAAAAAATAGAGAATTTAAAAAAAGCTCAAGTTTTATATCGGACTTTAGAATTTAAAAAAAATATAAAAAATATGATTTCTACTTTTTTCAGTAAAAATTTCAATCAAGTTGAAAATAGCGAAAAAGCCGAATTTTTATGTCAAAATTCAAATAAAGTGAAATTTTGCAATCAAAATGAAATAATCGAAAAAACAGATATTCTAAAAGAAAATGAAATCATAGAAAAAAACTTAAATTTTACAAAATTTTCAGATGAAACCGGACTTTTGCAAGAAAACGCAAAAGTTTTTAAAAACATCGACTATAAAATTTTTAATCAAAATGAAATTTCCGTCAGAGCAAATAATTTTACAAATTTTGAAATTTCAAATCAAAATAATAATTTTCAAAATAATGAAAGTTTTGATGAAAATTTCAAGTTTTTAAACAAAAAGGATATTTTTCACAAAAGCGCTTTGTTTAAAAAAAGTAAGATTTCTTTTTTAAATAAAAAAGAAATATATAAAAAATTCGAAATTCAAGAAAAAAATGCTTTCTTTCAAAAAAACGGAATTTTAAATGAAAATCAGGCTAAAGCGGAAAATCTTTTTGAGATTGCAAATATACCGAACTGTTTTACTCGAAGTAAAAATCTTCGAAAATATATGACTGAAAATTCTATTTTTAATCAAAAAGTTCAGTTTTTACGCACTTCACGCGGACTAAATCCAAAAATTTTCATAAGTGATTTTAAGTGTAAAGGCACTTTTTTGGCGCTTGGTTCTGAACTGAAAAATCAATTCGCCATTTACAAAGACGGACTGATTTTCATTTCGCCTTACATCGGTGATCTTAAAAATATCGCTACTTTCGATCGTTTTTTGAAACTTTTACAAATTTTTACTGACGCTTATGAACTTAAATTTGATTGTATTATAGGCGATTTGCATCCTAATTTTTTGCACACGAAATATTTTGAAAAGCAGGGTTTTAAAGTGATTAAATTTCAGCATCATTTTTCACATTTAGTTTGTGCACTAGCTGAAAATTCACTGCTTAAAAGCGGTAAAAAGTTTCTTGGATTTAGTTTTGACGGCACAGGATACGGCTTGGACGGGCATATTTGGGGCGGCGAAGTGATGATTTTTGATGAGTTTTGTTTTACGCGTGTGGCAAAATTTGAAGAATTTTCACTAATTGGCGGCGATAACGCGATTAAAAATATCTACAAAATCGCAATTTCACTTATTTTTAAATTCGGTATTGAGAAAAAAGCGGCAAAATTTTTAACAAAATTCGATAAAAACGAGGTTAGAAATCTAAAAATTTTAGAAAAAAAATCCATAAAAACAAGTTCACTTGGAAGAATTTTCGACGCTTTTGCGTGCGTAATCTGCCATTTGGATAAAATCACATATGATGGCGAAGCCGGTATGAATTTAGAAAAATTATACATACAAAATTGTGTAAAATTTTATGAATTTGAGCTTAAAAACGGCGAAATAAAATTTGGCAAAGTATTTGAACAGATTTTTAGTGACGAACCGTGTGTAGCCGCTACAAAATTTATAAACGGAATTGCGGAACTTATTTCAAAAATTGCTTTAAAATATGAAAATGACGTAGTTTTAAGCGGTGGCGTTTTTCAAAACAAGACGTTGATGAACCGAATATCTAAAAATTTTGCAAAAATAGGGCGAAAATTTTATGCAAATTTAGAGAATCCTACAAACGACAGTGGCATAGCTTACGGTCAATTAAATGCATTTTTGTCTAAAAATGACAAAGAATAGTTATTTGTTTTGTATTTTATTCGCTAAAAATTTAATCATTTCAACGCGTTAAAATACCACACTTAAAACATAGATTTTGCAGTAAAGTTGCTTTAAAATGTGAAAACACATTGTTTTAAATGGAAAAAATTTTCCAATAAAACGCCAATTAAAAAAATCACATATTAATTTTTAAAAAAAGTTAAATAAATATTTGCTTTTAAAATGATTTATTTATGCTTTTGTTAATTTTTTAAATGAGTTTAAAATCGTTGTTTTGTTAAAAACAGTTTGATGATTTTTGGTAATTATTGTTTTTGATAAATCATTACGGCAAAGAAAATCAGCGTTTATTTCACAAAGTCTCAAAATGTTTTACATTTTTTTTTAAGACGTGATTTTTTAAGTAAAAAATTTGCGTTCATTTTAATAAATTTTTAAATTTCGATGCTGATAAATATGCTATTTATTTGAAAAAAAAAAAAAACGAATCAAAAATAATATTCGCCATTGTTTTTTTTGTAAAAAATTTCAAAAAAGAGATAGTTAGTGATGTGTGTTTTGATACATATATGACTACACAAAGCGGTAAGAGCGGATCAGCAAAAAAAGTAACGAACGCTTTTTCATATTGCCATTTTTATTTGATTGTGGTATAATTTCATTATGAGCGGATTTAAGGCTGTGGCCTTTGTCCGCTTCTATAAAATTTCTATTACTGTAATAATCAAAAACTTTTTTGCCATTATTAAATTCATCTACAACTAAATGTAATTTAATGCCGTTTTGTTCGGTTTCATAAGCATAACGCAATTTATCGTCAAAAAGTTCAAAACTGTTTTTTAAAATATTTCCGTTTTTTTTAATATATATGTTATATATTAGCCAACTCTTCGCCGCTCAATCCGCCTGTTTTTTGAATTCCTGCGTGTTTTACCATTATTTTTTTGGCTCCGAAATTTCGGCTTCCTTGTTCTAGAGTTACTAAATCGCTTAAGTCTTTTGCTTGTAGTGTTGAAGCAGCTCTTTTCCCTTTAAAAACATCTACAATTTGAGTTTGTTTAGGCGTTAATTTTGTAATATCTATTTCATTAAGCGCTTTTATTCCTTGCTCGTATTTATTTAATTTTTGCTTCATTCGCGATATTATTGTCGCTTATATTTCTTTTCGCGTCAATATTTAAAAACGGATTTTGAGAAATATCAGGTCTGTTTTCAGGTTTTATGAAACTTAAAAGCGGATTTTTAGATAAATCTTTGGCATTTTGTGGTATAATACCTGCATAAGTCGGCGAAAAATGCTCTTTGCTGGTATTCATTTGCGCCCAGGGCACAAGTTGTTTATGTAGAGGGACGGGCGTCTCTACCGCCGATTTATTTAAAAGTTCTTTGCTTGCGTTATTCATCTTTTTATTTCTATTTAAATGTATAGCTCCGCCGCTATCTCTACTAATAGCTACATCATTCATCTTTTTATCATTCAATTTTGAAGCCATATAAGCAAGTCGGTTATCTTTAAAACTATCTCCCGCATAATCGTGAATATCTCTTAAAGATTTGAGCGTTCTATAAACATCTCCTTTACTATCAAACATTTCGGGGTGGTTATTGTATAGATACGTTAAACTTGCTCTTATCTGTTCTTTCGGCAATTTCAATTTATCTGCAAGCTTGTTTCCAATATCTAAAAAAGCATTATAAGGATATGTTATTTTGCCGTCGCTTCTCATCACGAAGTTATTTCTCGCGCTGTTTCCGCCTACAAATTCATTTTTATTCGCTTTGTTTAAATTAGCAAGATAATCAGAAAAATCGCTTTCAGGTTTAGGCTTTAAATTCCGAACGGTTTCATCGCTTAATTCTATTTTCGGCATTTCGGGTTGCTCTTTGATTTGCGGTGCTCTATTTTGGTCTATACCTTTTTTAAGCGCTTTTGTAATCTCATCATCGATTTCATAAATGCTTTCGTTTCGTTTCGGTTTTAGCGCTTCCACTTCATAAGGGTCAAGGCGAAAAGGTTTCGGCTCATTTAACGGCGCCGTTTCATTTAAAGGGGCTTCATTCGCGGGGGCGATATCTTTTTAAGTGTAAGTTTCAGTTACTGTAATGAACGCTTTTTTTTGTATTATTATTTCGGTTTGATTACGGCATATAAGTGCAAAGTTAATGTATATTGGCTTGTCACCTTTTCTATTTGAGAAAAACTTATTGTTTTTTTCCGTTAAAAGTCTTTGTAATTCATTTGATTTTTGTGTTTTTTTAAATGTCCTGCTTTTTTCCGCTCTACATTATTATTTATGTTCTTAAAATAACGTAAAGAAAGAGTATTGTAGTTATATTGTTTTTAATTTTACTGAATAAACTTTCAAAATGACAAAAATCATAAATCTTATTCGACAGAAAAATAAAATACGCAACCGTAGAAGTTATGTACAAAAAATGCAAAAATCGGAAGATAAAGATAGAAAATAAAATTTTTACAAAATTCTATATTTGGGTGAAATTTTTATCACAAATCTTTTTTAAAACGGATAAATTTTCATTAAGTTTAAAAATTTCTTTTCAAATTACTATAAAATCTAACTTATAATTCAACCGCTTTTTTATACTCTATTGTTTTTCGCGATTTTATAAAAATTTTACTAAAATTTGAATCTTACTTTTAATTTTTAGACATAAAAATTATGTTTTTAAAAATTTAAGCTGTTTATTTGTCTTAATAAAAATCAGAAAAATATCTGAATTTTTAATATTTAAATTCTAAAAAATAAAAATTGTCGTTTTAAAGCTTTAATCTAAAATTAGCTGATGTATCAGCTTGAGACTGAAAAATACAAATACTTTATGATTTAAACGGCTAATTAATAAAAATGTAAAAAAACACCATCATTATTTTAGGTACTAAATTTCTTTCAAAAAGCTGTTTTTAAAAAAAATAAATTCAATTGCTTAAATAAATTATCTAAATGGCAAAAATTGCATCTTTTTTTTGATTCAAGAAAATTTTTTTATGCAAAACAATTAAAACACAGTGAAGTTACATAATTATAATATTCAAATAAAATTTTACGAAATTTAAAAATGCTAAAAGATTTGAATATAAAATTTATCAAAAACGAAAACCGGCTTAAATTGTATTAAACCAAAGATTTTTAATAGAGCATGGCAAAAAAAATGTTAAAAAATTTTATGGTTATGGCAAGTTTAAAATTTGCACCTATGAAAAACAATGTTTAAAAGGCAGCTTTAAAAATAAATAGTAAAATTTTATAAAAATTTTTTGCGCGCCATTGTTGTGAATATTAAAAAATGTTGTAAAAGTGAAATTTTATTTGTAGATGTCGCAGTATTTGTAACCGTTGTATGCTCAAAAAAGTCAAAATAAAATTTACAAAGCTAAATTTTATCTGCCCTAAATAAAAGTTTGAAATTTTATTTATAGAAATAGCTTCATTCGCGCGATTTTTTTCAGCTGTTTTGTATTATTTTATCAATGATTTAAATCACACTTTTTTTGATTTTATGTTTAATAAAAATAATTTTTTTGAAGCGTGCAAAACAGTTTTTTAATTTTGTTGCCGAAAATTTTTATCAAAAATACTTAAACAGTAAATTTTTATATAAAGTGGAATAATAAAAATTTTTAATAAAAATACAAAATATAATTTTAAAAATGTAAAATTTCAAAAAATAAACAAAAATTACTGAAATTTATGCTCTTTCGGCAATAATTTTTTATTGTAACTATATTAAAAATTAGCTACTATTCTATTAAAGTTTATTAAAAAGGGGACAAAATGAAAGAATTGGCAAGGTTTAGCGTTACGCTTCCAAATGAACTTTTCGATGAAATAAATAAACGCGTAAAAAATGCGGAGTATCCTTCGCGCAGTGAGTTTATCCGCGATTTGGTGCGTGAGAAAATTATTGCTGACAAGTGGAAAGATGACAGCCAAAGCGATGCAATTGCGGTTTTGAGTATTGTATATTCGCACCATCAAAACAATCTGGTTTCGCAAATGCTTGAACTTGAGCATCATGCTGATGTTAAAATCGCGTGTTCTACTCACATTCATATAGATAAAGAAAATTGTTTGGAAATGATCAGTTTACAAGGCAGCGGCAAAAATATTGAAAAGTTTAGTCAAAAGATCGGCTCATTAAAAGGTGTAAAATTCTCAAATCTCGCTAGAATAGGGATTACAAAGGCTTAAAAACATCGTGAAAAATTTTAGATTTTTTTATTTTTCAATTTTAATACGTGAAAAAATAGTTTTATTTGTGAAATTTAAAAACTAATCGAGGCTTAAGTTTGTGAATTTTTGTATAAAAATACTAAAAATTTTATGTAAAATAATCCGCAAACTTTAATTAATTATAAAAAACGGCAAAAATCAAAAAATTTAAAAAGTTTCTTTAGTATTAAAGTGATAGAATATAAAAAATAATTTTTAAAGGAGAAAAAATGTGTAAAGATTGCGGTTGCTCGCTTACTGCACACGAGCACACTCACACACATGCCGACGGTACGACTCATACTCATTCACACGAACACGGCGAAGATTTACAAAATCACGAACATTTTCATCATAGCCATGATGGTGTTGTTCATAGCCATAATGGTGGCGAAAATCCACATACTCATGGATTTAATCCTGCCTTAAAAGATGAAAAAACCGTAAATGTAATTACTAAAATTTTGTCAAAAAATGATGAACAGGCAAAAAATAATCGCGCTTGGCTTGATGAAAATAAAATTTTGTGTCTAAATCTTATGAGTAGCCCAGGAAGCGGTAAAACAACGCTTCTTGAAGCAACTATTAAAAGTGGGAAGTTTAAAATCGGAGTTGTTGAAGGCGATTTGGAAACAAATAAAGACGCCGATCGTATCGTAAAAGCAGGCGCCGAAGCTCATCAAATCACAACCGGTCAAAGCTGTCATTTGGACGCATTTATGGTGCACGAAGGACTCCATCATCTACCGCTTGAAAATCTTGATCTTGTTTTTGTGGAAAATGTGGGAAATCTTGTTTGTCCTGCCAGCTACGATGTTGGAAGTCACATAAATGTCGTTCTTTTAAGCACGCCTGAAGGATCTGATAAAGTCGCAAAATATCCTGTTATGTTTCGAGCGGCCGATTTGGTTGTGATTACTAAAATTTCTCTTGGAAAATATTTTGATTTTAATATCCAAAATGTCATAGATGATGTGCATAAACTTAATCCGAAAGCCGATATTATCGCGCTTGATAGCGTATCTGGAGAAGGTGTGGAAAAGTGGCTTAAATATTTGGAATACAAAAAGGAATTTCGCTAATGTGCCTTTCTATACCGTCAAAAATCATAGAAATAGATGAAAATAACTTTGCGACCATTGAAACTTTGGGTGTTAGACGGGGAGTTAGTTTGGATCTTATAAGCGAACCTTTAAAAATTGGTGATTATGTGCTGATTCATGTCGGTTTTGCAATGGAAAAAATCAATATTAAAGATGCACTTGATAGCTTGGAAATTTACAAACAAATCGCAAAAGATATGCAAGAAGGCGAAATTAACGAAAATGAAGGTGATATTGGACTATTATCTAATATTAAAAAATAAAGGAAAAATATGGAAGCAAGAGAAAAAAGTTTTAAATCTATAATGCAAGAATCAAATTTTATACAAATACCTTTTTTTCAAAGGAAATATGTTTGGAAAAGGGAAAATTGGGAACAATTTTTCGATGATTTAAAAAATAGCTATGAGACAAAAAAAGAACATTTTTTGGGTTCTGTTATATTTAAAAGATACAGTGGCGATAAAAGTTATTTAAATTTGATAGATGGACAACAAAGATTAACGACTTTTTCAATATTAGCAAAAGTTATTTGTGAAAATATGGAAAAAGATAATCAAAAATATTTTAGAGATTACTTTATTGAATCATATACGGAAAATAAATCACGAATAAAACATTCAGAGCTTGATAGTAAAGAGTATAATATGATTATTCAAAAACCTGAATCAATAGCTAAAAAAAACGATAAAGACATCAAAGAAGGAATTACTGATTGTTATTTATATTTTTCAAGCAGGATAAATGAGATAGATGACAAATGTGAATTTTTAAAATTTATTTCTGATGATTCAAAATTATTTGTTACAGTTTTTATACAAGAAAGTGAAGACGAACAAAAAATTTTTGATTCAATAAATTCTACAGGAATGCCACTAAACGCAGCTGATATTATAAAAAATGCTATTTTTGACAGAGTCATAAAATTAAAAGGTGAAGAAACTGCAAAAGAACTTTATAATACATATTGGGAAAACGTTTTTTTAAAAGATGAAGAAGAAAGAAAATTCTGGGATTCTGAAATTTTAACAAGCCATATAAGAAGAACACAAATTGAAATATTTTTACATGCTTTTGCTTTAATTGAAGGTTTTTTCAATATAGAAGAAGATAACATTTCAAAACTTAGTTATTTATATAAAGCATATATAAAAGATAAAGATATAGATTTTTTAAATGAAATGTTAAATAAGATTTCCAAATATGCAAAAACTTATAGAAAATTCCCTATAATTTCAAAAGATACTCTTTTTAATTATGATGAGACAGAAAATAGATTTTTTCTTTTAGTAAATGAGTATAATATAAGTGTATTTTTACCTTTAATTCTTTTTTTAAAACATAATCTAGATAAAAAAGAGTATTTAAAAAATTTATATTTAATCGAAATTTTACTTCTTTGTAATCATGAAACTAAAGGATACAATAAATTTGTAGCAAAACTGATAAAAGATATAAAAGAAAATTTAAAAAACTCGCATCATATTATTTTAAAACAAATTAAAAAAAGTTATGGTAAAAATTTGCAAAAAGATAATATAGAAGAATACTGGTTAAATTGTATATCTAATAAAGATGCAACATTTATACTTTTTTGGATTGAACTTTTTAGAGAGTATAAACAAAAAGATTATAAAGATAGGGTTGTCGGATTGAATTTTATATATACTTTAGAACATTTAGCACCACAAGATTGGGAAGAAAACTGGAAAGATGTTTTTAAAGATGATGATGAAGCGTATGAATTTATATATAAAATCGGTAATATGACTCTACTTAAAGGAAGATTAAATTCTGCTTTAAGAAATTCTACATGGGATAAAAAAATAAACGGCGATGGTAAGGCTAAAAATTTTATAAGCAAATATGCTGATTTAGAGTTAAATAAAGAGCTTGTAAAAAAACCGAAATGGGATAAAAAAGAAATTGAAAACAGAACAAAAGAAATCATAAATGATTTTTATAATATTTGGGATGTTGATATTTTTAAAGAAGAAAAATAAAGAATATAATAGATGGATTTAATAAATGATTTTAGGGATAAAAATTTAATTTTAAGTCTCAGTGAGGTTATTAAAAAAGAAAGCAAAAAACCATTTAATATAATGGAAATTTGCGGAGGACATACGCATTCTATTATGAAATTCGGCATTCCTGAACTTGTAGGTGAAAATATAAATTTTATCCACGGTCCTGGATGTCCTGTGTGCGTAATGCCTCAATCTCGCATTGATGAAGCGATAAAGCTTGCAAGTATGTCTGATACCATATTTTGCTCACTTGCAGATATGATGAGGGTACCAGGTTCTATTACCAGTCTTCAAAAACTTCGTGCAAAAGGGCATGATATCCGCTCACTTTATACGCCGCTTGATGCTCTTAAAATTGCTAAACAAAATCCTGATAAAAATGTTATTTTTTTTGCTATCGGTTTTGAAACTACAACGCCTATGAGTGCTGTTTTAATAGAACAAACCATTCAAAACGGATTAAAAAATCTATTTTTTCACATAAATCATGTAACAATTCCGGCTCCTATTCGTATGATTTTAAGTGATAAAGAAACAAAAATAGATGCATTTTTGGGACCGAGTCATGTAAGTGTAATAACAGGTTCGCGTCCCTACGAAAAAATTGCGGCTGAATTTCATAAACCTATTGCCGTAAGCGGATTTGAGCCGCTTGATATAATGGATAGCGTGCTAAATCTTGTGTGTCAGCAAAATGGTGGAACATTTGAAGTTTATAATGAATATGCAAGAGCAGTAAAACCGCTTGGCAACGAAAAAGCTCAAGCGCTTGTCGCAAAATATTTGCATCCGTGTAATTTTTCGTGGCGCGGACTCGGAGAAATTGCAAACAGCGGAATGGACTTAAAAGATGAATATGACGCGATTAATGCAAAAAAAGTTTTTGACTGTTCGGTTGGAAACATTAAAGAAAATAAGGCGTGTATTTGTGGTAAAATTTTAAGAGGTTTGGCAAAACCATATGATTGCAAAGTTTTTGGCAAAGCCTGCACACCGCAAAATCCAATAGGCTCTTGTATGGTCTCAAGTGAGGGAGCTTGCGCGGCATACTATAAATATAAAAGAATATAAAAAAGCGTAATGGAAGAATTTGAAATTGAACGAAAAAAGATGCTAAAAGGCGCTATTTTCAATTATAGATTATATTGTTTTTTAATTCCGCTTTTTATAATAGTAATTTTGCTCATTTATGACTATCTTTGTGACTATTTTCCATCTTTAGTAATCCTTTATAAACTACCTTATGATGAGTATGGATATGGTAATTTGTTAGATAAAATAGGAGCGCTAATAGCAATACCCTGTTTTGCGCTCATATTTATCTTTTCACAACTTTATTATTATAACTTCAAAGAAAAAAAGTTAAATTTCAGCTATATCATAAAAGAAAAAATCATTTCAGAATTTTTTAAAGAGTATGTTTATACGCCGCAAAAAGGTCTTGGAAGTGACTTTATAAATGAAACTGAAATTTATGCTTATAATATTTTTATAACGCATGATTTGATAAAAGGTCTGTATAAAGGAAGTGAGTTTGAGTTTTGTATCGTAGAAACTTATGAAGAAAAACATTATTCAAGCAGTAAAATCGGAAAAATAATAGAACTTGCAAAACAGGTCAAATATGAGCTTTCTAAATTTCAAGGTGTAGTTTTGGGTTTTGATATCGGTAAAAAATTTAGTTCAAAAACTATAATTGTAGATAGGTCCTACAACACAAAAATAGACGGTAAAAAAGAGATTTTGGATAACAGAGAGTTCAATGAAGAGTTTAGAATTTTTAGCGATGATGAGATAGAGGCAAGATATCTGCTTGATTTTTTATCTATGGAAAAAATCATAAAATTTCAAAAAGAAATAGGTCACCAAAGTGCAAGCTTTGCCTTTATAAATGGTAAGTTTTATCTCTTTTTAAACGGCTATCATTTTGATTATAATCCATCATTGTTTAATAAAATAAACGAAACTGATATAAAAATTTTTGTAGATCAAATAAAAAATGTTATAAGTTTTATAGATTTTTTCATAAATAAAAATAGTAAAAGCAAAATTTAAAATTTGCAAAATAGCTTAAACTTTCATAAATTTTTATAGTCAAAATTTAGACATTTTAAAATTTTTCTAAATCTTTTTTATTTTTTAAAACATTTTTTTAAATTTTCAAGCTAAATAGATTTTTTTTATTTTCATAAAAATTAAAAAACCAACTATCAAGCCGCAAAGGAAACGGTTTGTCTTTACCATTTCAACCATTTGTAGTATTATATGGCAAATTTTAAAAGTTTAGAAAAATAATATTTTTATTTTTTATACCGAATTTTTTAACCAAATATAAAATTGATTTTATCCATATTTTCATCTTAAATATAAAAATTTAACAAAATAACATAACAAAGCATATAATATTTAAAGATTATTGTTATTTAAGTTTCGTTTGATATGGCAAAATTTTATAATTATACGATTATAAATATTTTTTAATAAAAATAATATTGAGTTTATCTATTACAGATAAAATTTAAAATTCTTATCAATATCGCAAGACAAGATTTGATGAATTTAAAAGCAGCAAAATTTAAAAATGCGAGCGAGTTTAAAAACATCAAAAAATTTAAATTAGGCAACCGGCTATTTCACGTTTTAAAAAATATCAAATTTTAAAAAAGCTAAATTTGTAATTTTGGTTTAGATTTAGCCCCGAAGGGCTAAAATTTTACCATTTAAGTCCAACTTCCAAATATAGATTTCTGCCTGTCGCATATGTATAGTAAATTTTATCATCAATGCTATCCGCATCTATTTTTTGTTTTTTATTCAGGATGTTATTTATATCGAAATTTGCAAAAAATTCCACGTCTTTATGTAAATTTTTCTCATAAGCAACTCTTGCATCCCAAGTTGTGCGGCTTGGAAGATTTACTTTGGTATATGTCTGCATTTTTTTTGCTTTATTAAATCCTCTTACCAATGCTTCGTTTCCGCTTTCGTAATTTATGAAATTAGATAGCGTTATACCAAAATATGGTACTTGCATTGTATGTGCCAGCCTTAAAACATCAGGCGTATAAAAATCGACCGTAGGAAGTTCGCCGATTGTTCTTTCTTTGCCATTGTAAAGAATTTTTCTATCCAAATACAAATCTGAATCGGTATATTTGTTAAAGTTTCTGTCTCTTTTCATATGCGTATAGCCAAGTTCAAAATAGTTTTTTGTATTTATAAATTCTATAGGATCTATGTTTTGAACTGTAAAAGTATAAATATCACTATCTGTTTTGCCGTCATTCGTATAAATATAGTAGTTGTCATCAAGTCCTGCTACCGATTCGAGTCCAGCTTTTTTGCGTGAAGTTACTTTGACCTCATCTCTGCTTTTACGTTTTATGTATTTTAAATCCAGTCTTGCATTTTTTATATCGCCTCTATAAAATAAGCTTAATTCATCGTCGTAAGGCGTTTTAAATTTGTTGCCTAAAAATCCGTTTATGTCATTTGCGGTTTTTGTAAATTTTTCATTCGGATGATTTCTTATAAAATCTTCTTGATGAGCATACATATCGTTGTAAATTTTTTGAGCGAAAAGTTCTCTTCCGTAATAACGATTTAGTCCGAAGCCTAAGAAATTTTCACCTATAAATTCATATTCGCTTACAAATCTCGGCGCGATATTTACATCGCTATTTATGCTGTTTCGCTCCATTCTTATGCCAGGACGAAATTTAAATTTATCATATAAAATTTCATCTTCCAAATACAGAGCGAACTTATTCATTGTCGCTTTGTTATAGACATTTCCGTAATAATATAATTCGCTTAAATATTGACCTTTACCGCCAAAGCTATTATCATTTATGCAAGTTAAATCGTCTTTATCGCAAATATAACCGTCAGGCAAAGCTTTCGGTGTAAAATATTCGGCAAAAGGCGTTAATGTTCTGTAACTTCCGCGCTTATTTTCATACTCAAATCCGTTTATTATATTGTGTTTTGTATTTAAAATTTCAAATTCGCTTAGCGTGGCATCAATATTGTAAGTAAAAGTTTTTTGAAGTTGCTTTATATCGCCAAGTCCTCCATAATATGAGTGAAAAAGACCGTCGCGCGCATTATAGCTGTTTCCCCAATTTTTTAAATTTGACTTAGCATAATCATAAAGTCCATTTTTAAAATCAAAATATCTTGAACTCTCAAATTCGGAGTAGCTAACTTTTTGCTCTAAAAATACAGAATCCAAATCAGCTTCGACATCCAAATTCAGTGCAAAACCGCCGAATTTATTATCCATTGCCGAATTTAAATCGTGTTCTATAAAACTTCTGCTGTTTTGTTTTGAATATAAATAGCTCGGTTTTATATTTACTCTGTCGCCGGCTCTGTAAATTCCTTTGATAAAATAGTTTTGCGCATCTCTTGTTTCGTTTGGAAATTCAGCGATTTTCGGATCCATAATGCTATCTTTTGTATGCGTTTTGATTATTGATTTATGTTTTGTGTAATCAAAAAGTAATCCGAAATCATCGCTTACGTAGCCTTCCATTCCAAATCTATATTTTCTTTTTGAAAAATCGCTTTTATCATACCAGCCAGTCGAGTTTTTGTAATTATCTCTTACTAAAGGATCGATAAAATTTTTGCTTAAATCTCCACTTGTGTATCCGCCACTTACAACCCCGTGAAATCCTTTTTTAGGATCTCTTGTTTTAGCATTTACAACTCCACCTTGAAATCCGCCGTATTTTGCGGATACCGAACTGTCGATGACTTCAATGCTTTTTAACAAATCGCTGCTTAAATTTATGGCTTGTGAGCCAAGAGTAGGGCCTCTCCAAGTATTTTTAAATAAAGTTCTGTAACCTGCCGGATTTATATCGTCGTTGAAATTTAATCCATCCACCATAAAATTATTTTGGTAAAAACTGGCTCCGTTTATACTTACATCTTTTGGTGAAATTTCGCCGGATTCCGTTGAGGAATCGGCTGTTTTATTTAAAATTACATTCGGATTTGAACGAAGCGCATCACTAATCGTACCGTCTTTTTTGGTTTGGGCTTTTAATTTTTCCTGCGTGATGGTTCTTGATGATACATAAGAGCTTGTTTGTGTATTTAAGCTTTTACTATCGCTGACTTCCACTTCGCCTATATCTATACTTTCGGCTATTAAAGCCAAAGGAGTAAAAATAAATGCAATCTTTCTCACTATTTTTCCTTTAATCTCGCCTTATAGCCTGCATCATTTATTGTTTTTATAACACTGTTTATGTCAATTTCACTTGGCATTGTTAAATTTACATCTTTTGTGGTTGTGTTAAAATCCATTGAAATTAAAGTATAGTTTCCTTCAACTACTCTTTTAATTTTTTTGGCACAACCGCCACATCCCATATTCGGAACAACTAACTCATGCGTTAAAACGCTGCCTGCTAACAAAAATGTCGTTAGCATAAAAATAAGAGATAAAATTCTCATATTTTTTTCCTTTCATAAAATTTTTTATCATAATAGATTAAAATTTATATTGATTGTTATATTATATTTTTTATCTATTTCAGGAAAATCTTTTGCCGCCTTTTTTACTGTATATATTGCATTTTTATCAAGTATAGAATATGACGAGCTTTTGATAATTTTTATATTTTTCGCTATTCGCGTGCTGTCTATATCAAAACTCAGTTTGACTTTACCGTTATAACCGTTTTGTTTTGCGATTTCAGGATATATCAAATTTGTTTGTATCGCCTTTTTAATCTCTTTAAATAAAGCATTATCAGGTGTATTTGAAACGGATATATCATTTGAAATAAAGTTTGAGTTTATATTGTTGTTTGAATTGTTATTTTGTTTGTCGTCAGCTTTTTTATTACCTTTAAAATTTTCTTTTTTTTGTGTTTTTTTCGGTTTTGATTTTATATTTTTTACTGTTTCAGGTTTTTTAACGGTGTCTTTTTCTTTTTCTTGCCGCTTTATCGCAGTCGCTGTTTTGGTTTCGGTTAATTCTTTTTTAGCTATGTGTTCTGATTTTTCTATTTTTTTTGTTGAAATTTCCTCTTCGGAAATTTCATTATTTTCAGATAAAGCTTCATTTGCGGATTGCGCTATATTCGGCGCTTTACTGAAAGCAGAAATCGGTAAAGTATATATTTCATCGCTGATATTTATGTTATCATTTATTTTATATACTGCTGCATAGACAACTCCGAAGTGAAGTGAAAACGAGATAATAAATCCAAGCAAACTTTCTTTACTCATTTTTTTCCAATGCGATTGTAAAATTTTCGTGTTTGTGAGTTTTTAAAACATCTATTATAGATATAAAAGTTTCAAATTTACTGTTTTTATCGTTTTTAATTTCTACAAAAGTATCTTTGTTTATGTTTTTGATGGAATTTTCAACTTCATTGATTGATGAAATTTTATTATTTATATAGATATTATTGCTATCATCTACTGAAATTACTAATGCTTTATCGATATTTGGAAGCGTGACGGCATTTTTAGAATTTGCCAGTTCGACTTTTATTCCGCCTTGAGCGATAAATGTGGAAACGCTTAAAACAATCGCCAAAAGTACAAGCATAACATCTATAAAAGGGACAATATTAAGCCCGTCTCTTTTGGGTCTCATTTTTTTGACTCTTTAAATTCTACAAGCAAAACTTCAACTTTTCTTAAGAAAGCATTATAAATCATAAGCGTCGGAATTGCCACGCAAAGTCCAAGTGCTGTAGCTTTTAACGCCAACGAAAGTCCAAGCATTATACTTTTGGCGTCCATATTTCCGCTAAGCCCCATATCGTAAAATGTAATCATAATTCCGGTAACTGTGCCTAAAAGTCCTACATAAGGGGCATTTGAATAGATAATATAAAGTGTGGTCAGATTTTTGGTCAGATCTTTTTCGTAAGTTTCTATGTTTTCATATTGTTTAACATTTACACGTCTATAAAAAAGAGCTCTTTCTATACTGAACCACAGCGAGATAAAGCTCATAAGCGCCAAAATGATAATTATAATATAATCCGCATTGCTTTTTAGAAAATCCATTACTATAACCTTCGGTAAATATTTTGCAAATTATATAAATACAATGCAAATAAATTTATAATAATAATAATAATTTTTATAATTTAAATTGCTTTTATTACTTATTTTATTTAATTTTTTATTAATTTTGCAACTGTATTTCCGTAAAGAAATTTTAGAATGAATAAAATTTATGGAAATATTATTTTTTAAATAGTTTATATAGTAAAACAAAGGATTTTTTAGTTAAAATAAATGATTTTAAAGGAGATATAAATTGAAAAAGCAAATTCTTTTAAGTCATGGCGGTGGCGGTGAAGAGATGAACAGTCTTATAAATGATACTATTTTTAAAGCATTTGACAATGAAATTTTACGCAGAGCAAACGATTCGGCGATATTAAATTTTCCGCTTGATTTAGATAAAAATTTTGATATTATAAGCGCAAATTTTGGTGATAAAATGGATTATTTTAATGAAAAATCTCAAAATTTTGACATTTCAAATTCAAACGGACAAAATAAAACGGACGATATGAACTTCAATGTGCAAAATTGCCATAATAAAAAAAATACTCAAATTTTATGTGGAAATTTAGCTTTTACGACCGATTCTTTTGTGGTCACACCGCTTTTTTTTAATGGTGGAGATATAGGTAAAATCGCAGTTTGCGGTACAGTAAATGACTTGGCGATGGTTGGAGCCAAACCGCTTTTTTTAAGTTGTGCGTTTATAATAGAAGAAGGATTGGAGATTGACACTTTTGAGCGAATTTTAAATTCAATGGCAAAAACCGCAAAAGAAGCCGGCGTGAAAATAGTTTGCGGCGACACAAAAGTCGTTCCGCGCGGTTCAGGCGATCAAATCTTTATAAATACAAGCGGAATAGGGCAAATTTTAAAAGCCGGAGTGCAAATGGATTGTGTAAAAAAAGGCGCAAAAGTATTGGTAAGCGGCGATATAGGAAGACATGGTGCCGTAATAATGGCAGCGCGCGATGAAATTTCGGTAAGCACGGATTTAAAAAGTGATTGCAAACCTTTAAATGCCGCTGTAATGGAGCTTTTAAAAAATGATGTCAAAATCCTTGCTTTAAGAGATGCGACGCGTGGCGGTTTATCAGCAGTTTTAAATGAATTTGCACAACATTTGAATTGTGAAATTTCAATCCGTGAAAATGATATAAAAGTGGCGCCTGAAGTGCTTGGAATATGTGAGCTTTTGGGTTTTGAGCCATATGATTTGGCAAATGAGGGCACATTCGTGGCATTTATAGAAGACGGCGACGAAATTAAAGCGCTTGAAATTTTACGAAAATTTAACGAAAATGCCGCAATTATCGGCGAAGTAACACAAAATGAAAAAGGACGGGTAATTTTACAAAATGCTTATGGAACCGAGCGGTTTTTAGAATTTCCAAAAGGCGAGCTTTTGCCTAGAATTTGTTAATTTTTATTTTTTAAATGCAAAACGGTAAATTTTATAATCTATATTTTCTCAGTAAGAAAATTTATCTAAAAAGCTTTTGATTAAATTTTATGCCTGATTTTTAATACTGTAAAATTTTAAAAAATACGCATTATGTTAATAAAATTTTAAATCGTTCGGTTTTTACATGAAATTTTCACATTAAAACTAGAAAATTTTAAATTTTTCAGTTTGTAAAAATTTATAAAAATCTTTTTAAGTGTAAGTTTAAATTAAGTTTCTCAGTTATTAAAAATTTAAAAATCTTAATCGTCAAAATTTATAAAACATATTTTTTAGTTAAAACAATATTTCAAAAACTACCGTTGCGATTGTAAATATTCCAAAAACGGCAATAAAAATATCGGCTGAAATTTTACGATATTTTTTCAGCGCTGGCACTTTGTAAATGCCATAAACCGGAAGCAAAAACAAAATAGCAGCTATAATCGGTCCTACGAACATATCAATAATTCCTAAAATGCTTGGATTTAAGTAAGAAAAAATAAGCATCGTGATGTAAAAAAACGCTGCAATGGCTATGTTTAAAGGTTTTTCTTTTGGTAAAGGCGCTTGGAATTTCAAATAAGTTTTATTTACAATTCCGTTCAGTCCTTCACGTGCCCCGAAATAGTGTCCGAAAAAACTAGTCGCGATTGCCAGAATCGCAATTAAAGGCGCAAAATAGCTGATTATCACATCATCGAATTTATTTGCAAAATAGCTTACTATCGGTATATTTTGCTTCGCCGCTTCACTAAATTCATCAGGATTCAGGCTTAGCACACAGGAAATTACAAAAAACATAATAAAAAACAGTAAAATAGTCGCATTTTTAAATAAAATTTGATTGCATTTGAAATCTTTCAACGTATTTCCGTAGCGTCTTTGCATACTTTGCGCAAAAGTCGAAACCGCGGGCGTATGCTCAAAAGAAAACGCAAGAACCGGAAGTGAAAAGAGTATGCTTAGAAAAAAATCTTTTGGAGTCGGAAAGTTGAAAAAAGCCGAAATTTGCCAGTGCGGTACGAGATATAAAGAAAAAATCAAAAGCAACGCACAAAGCGGATATGTAAGCCATTCACAGACTTTTATCACAAGATCTTCTTTAAAAATCATTACGAAAATCATCGCCGAAATTATGATAAAACAAACCGCAAATCTGCTTATTTGCGCGATTTCAAGTTGATTTTGCATAAAACTTATCAGTGTATTTGTGATTCCGACGCCATACATTATGCAGGCTTGAAAAAATACGAAAAAATATAAAAATGTGATGATAATGCCGGCTTTCGCGCCGAAAAATTCTTCACTGACTTCGCTGATATCGCTTTGCGGCTTTTTTGAAGCATTGCAAAAACGAGCCAAATTTCGGTGGCTTAAAAATGCCATTGGAAACGCTAAAAGTGTCATTACAAGCACGGGATAAATTCCAAAAGCACCGGCTTTTATCGGCAAAAATAAAATTCCCGCTCCAACAGCAGTTCCAAAAAGCGACATCATCCAGCGTAAATCGTATTTGTTAAATTTTTTATCGTCCATTTTTTACCTTTAAAAAAACTGAATTCTACCGAAAAAGGCTTAAAATTTGCGAAATTTGATTTAATGTACAAAAATAGCAAATCAAAATTTTTTGAAATTTATACCATTTTTGAGCTGATTAAAAAAATAACTATATTTCATTTTTAAATTATATAAATTTATGCGTTTTAGATATTACCATGAACTTATAAAAATTTTAAAACAAATAAAAATAAAATCTTATTTTTGATAAATTTCTATAAATATAATTTTGCCTGAATATAAATGTTCGTTGTACGTGCGTTTCAAACGTGCATTAAAATTTTAATAAACAAAGTTTGCGACAAATGCCGTAATAAGCTTGAAATTTAGCTACGCATAAAAAAATAGTTACAATTTCGTGTAATATCGGCGAGAACTATCTTTTAAATTTTATTAAAATCTTTTATATCTTTAATAAATTTATTAAACGGTGCTACCGATTTTTGCTTTTATATTTATATAAAATTTTAAATAATTCGGATCAGTATAAAAATGCGAAATATTATAAATCAAAAATTACTCTTTTTTTAATTCTACATTTCCATTATTTATGGCATCTATGATATTTTTCGCTTCTTTGTTATTTGGATAAAATTTTAAAAAAGTTTCAAATTCATCTTTTGCGGCTGTTTTATTATTATCTATCAAATATGTTACGCCAAGTCCGAAATGTGCACTTTTATCGCCAAGTTCAACGGCTTTTTTAAGATGAAATTCAGCTTTTTCGTTGCGAGCCGAATTTCCAAGAAACTCGCCGTAAATTCTATGTAATAATGCGCTGTTTTTATCATTTATAATCAACTTTTCAAATATTTCGTCTGCTTGTGGCGCAAAATTTCCAACATCAAGGTTATAAGCTATCACAAAAAGTTGTGCTTGCGAAAAATCAAACTGCTTTTTCAGATTTTCATCAAACGTTTTATAAAATTTTTCACGCAAAAAGTCAAATACGTTCAGTAGTGTTTGCGAATCGCTTTTTGCGCGGTTTTTATCCGAGTTTGTATCAAAAAACGGCGGATAAGAATTGGCGTGTTTCCAAAGATTATCAACCGATTTAAAAATTTCATCGATTTTAATACTGTTTTCTGTCAGCATTTTTTCGTGTTCATACGGAATGTAAGGCTTTGCGTTAAGTGAGTTTATCAAAAACAACAGTATTAAAAACAATTTTTTCATATTTTTTCCTTATATTGATTTTTACGACTATTTTATCTAAAATTTATTAAAAATTTATGTGTAATGTTCGTGTAAAGTCGTGGTAAAATTTTTTTAAAAAAAACAGCTGCGCTAAATTTTAATTCAGTAAATAGTGTTAAAACTTAAAAATGTCATTTTTGTATCAAAATTTTATTAACGTTTTAAATTTTTATTAGATTTAAGTAAAAAAATAGTCTATATTTTTTTAAATTTTAAATTATTAAAAATTTAAATCGCGCTGAAATATAAAATTTCGGTGTCATCGGATTTAAAATTCAAAAAAATTCTTAAATAAAATAAAAATTTAAAAATACATTGAAAAATATTTTATATGTAAACAAATTTATATTTACATGCATTTTTTACAAAACTGAAAAGTGATTTGTGAAGTTGTCTGCAAAATGCTAAAATAAAAGCCTTCTTGCGAATTTTAAACAAATCGCGCATAAATAGCTTATTTTATGGAACTAATCTTTAAATTATTTAAAAATTCGTCGACAAATCATAAAATCAAAAAGCTAGCATTTTAAACTGTTTTTAAGTTTAAATATTAAATTTTTTTAAAAACTGATAGAGCAAAAATGCTCTATCATATTGTCATTTTAAAAGCAAAATGCTTTAAAATCGCGCCTTGCAAATAAATTTTATTTAAAAAGTTCCGTTGAAAGATATCTCTCTCCGGTATCGCATAAAATAGTAACTATCATCTTGCCTCTGTTTTCTTTACGAGCGGCTACGACAGAGCTTGCATACACATTTGCTCCGCTTGAAATTCCAACCAGAAGTCCTTCATTACGAGCTAAATTTCTTGACGCATCAAAAGCGTCTTCATTGCTTACGGTGATTACCTCATCAATCAGACTTTTATCCAAATTTTCAGGAATGAAATTTGCGCCTATACCTTGAATCTTATGCGCGCCTGCATTTCCTTTGCTAAGAAGCGGCGAACTTGCGGGTTCAACTGCTATAGCTTTTATATTCGGATTTTTGCTTTTTAAAAACTTGGCGATTCCGCTAAAAGTGCCGCCAGTGCCGAACGAAGCGACAAAAATATCAACTTTGCCTTCTGTTTGTTCCCAAATTTCAGGTCCTGTTGTTGCAAAATGCGTTGCAGGATTTGCAGGATTACTGAATTGACTTGGAATAAAAGAATTGGCGTTTTGACCTGCAAGTTCATTTGCCTTATCTACGGCTCCTTGCATACCGAACTCCGGCTTCGTAAGCACAATTTTAGCGCCATAAGCGGATATTAAATTTCTTCTTTCCACGCTCATTGAGCTTGGCATTGTAAGAGTTAGATTAAGTCCGAATTTAGCGCAAATCATAGCAAGTCCGACACCTGTATTACCGCTTGTCGGCTCAACGATAAGCGTTTTTTCGTTTATTTTTCCTTTATTCATCGCATCTTTTATTATTCCCCACGCTATACGATCTTTTACGGATGAGCTTGGATTTGTAAATTCAGCTTTGGCTACGATTGTAGCGTTGTCGCCAAATGTGTTTATGCGCACAAGCGGCGTATTTCCTATAAGTTCGGTTACGTCTTTTGCTATTTTCATATTTTTCCTTTATATTACAAAATTTAAAAATTTTTCTTTTATTTGGATAAATTTTTCATAATCACTAAGCGGAATTTCAAGAGTTTTTTTGATTTTATTATTTAAATCGTCAAAAAATCGCTTTAAATTTTCGTTTTTGATATCCAAATTTGTCATTACAAGCTCGCCTTCGGTAGCACTGAAAATATCGCCGAATGTGATTTCGTTCGGTTTTTTAAGCAGAAAATATCCACCGTTCGGTCCGCGTAAAGCTTTGATTAAACCTGCTTTTCGTAAAGCGTTTATAGCCTGTTCCAAATAGTTTTTACTTTTTCCTAGCGTATCTGCTATGCTTTTTATGCTTACAGGCGCGGTTTTATCGCCTTTTGAGATTTCAAGCATTATTATTGCCGCATAAACGCCGCGCTTTGTAAGAAATGTCATTTAAGCGCCTCGGAAAGGTCATTTATAAGATCTTCAGCGTCTTCAAGTCCTACACTAAGCCTAATCAAACCTTCGCTTATTCCGCTGTCTTTAAGCTCCTGTTTTGAAAGTTGAGAGTGCGTTGTACTTGCAGGATGAGTTATGATTGATTTGCTGTCACCGATATTTACAACAACGGCGAAAATTTTGGTTGAGTTCATAATCTTTTTTGCCTCTTCAAAAGAACCAACGTCAAAACTCAAAAGTCCGTTTGCAAGTCCGTTTTTGAAATTTTTGCTTACAAAATCGTAATTTGGCGAACTTTTAAGTCCTGGATAATTTACGCTTTTTACTTTCGGATGATTTTGCAAAAATTCTGCAATTTTCAATGCATTTGATGAATGTTTTTGAACTCTTATGCTTAGGGTTTCAAGCCCTTGAATAAGCTGAAATGCGTTAAACGGAGAAAGCGTCATACCGAAATCTCTTAAAACTCCAAGTCTAAGTCTAAGTGTAAAAATGTCGAATTTATCTGCCAAAGTAGCATAAACAAGACCGTGATAACTTAAATCAGGTTCGTTAAAATGTTCGTAGCGCGGATTTTCAACAAGTTTTTTGTTTAGAGTTTTACTTGAAACAACAACACCGGCGATGCTTAATCCTTGACCGCTTATATATTTACTTGCGCTGTGAATTACAACGTCCACACCGTCCTTAAAAGGTGTATATAAAATCGGTGTCGCACAAGTATTATCTGCAATCGAAACAATGCCGTATTTATTTGCAATTTTTGCAATTTTTGGCGTATTTGCCACTGAAATTTGTGGATTTGAAAGAGTTTCAAAAAATATCGCGCGAGTTTTATCATCTATTTGAGATTCAAGATCGTCAGCTTTTTCCGGATCAAAAATTCTGGTTTCTATACCGAAACGTTTCAAAGAATGCACGAAAAGCGTGCTTGTACCGCCATATACTTTGTTTGATAAAATTACATTTTCGCCCGCTTTTACCAAATTTGCAATTGCTGCAAAACTTGCTGCTTGTCCGCTTGAAGTCGCAATTGCAGCTGCTCCGTCTTCAAGAGCTGAAATTCTGGCTTCAAAAACATCTGTTGTCGGATTTGTAAGACGTGTATAAATTTGTCCGATATTGCGCAATGCAAAACGATCCGCGGCGATTTCACCGGTTCCGAAATCATAAGCTGTAGTTTGATAAATAGGAACTGCCATTGCTCCAAAACCGCTTTTTTGATTGTAACCATAATGAGTTGCAAGAGTTTCCTGTTTCATTTTTTTTCCTTTTTTTGAAAAATTTTCGCAAAATATTAGCACTAAATTTTAAAAATGTCAATAATTTGTATATATTTTTAAAATGATTATATATAATGATTTTATGTTTAATTTTTAATATAGTATTTAGTTTAAATATATTTATTAAAGAAAAATTTATAAATAAAAATTGTCAAATTTCATCTCATTTTATATAATGTAAATTTTATAAGTAAATTTTAGCTATAATTTTTCGCAAAAAAGGTTGAATTTTGGAAAATAGACAAGATAGAATCAAATATATAAGGGCGTTAGAAAGATTTTCAGGCTCAGTAATAAATTTACTTAAAAAGGCGGATTTCGATGATGAAATTTTTCGTGCGCGCGTTGCAAAAAATTATGAAATTTTAAAAAAATGCGAAGCCGTATTTTTGGATCAGCCTTATACAAAAGCGCTTGAAAATTTCGTTAGAAATGTCATTAACAACGAATCTAAAAGCAAAGACGAACTTTTAAAAGAAGCAAACGCTTTACAAAAACTTAAAAATAAAAAATACCGTAAAGATAAACATAAAGTTGATTTTTGGAAGGAATTTGAATGAAAGTTATTATTTTTGATATGGATGGAACGCTTATAAATAGCGCAAAAGCGATATATTGTACGATAAATGCTTTAAGACGGAATATTGGTTTAAAGGAAAATTTAAAAGAAGATTTCATAATAAAAACTATAAATGATCCGAAAAAAGATATGATTTTTGAATTTTACGGCGTGAGAAATGTTACAAAAGAGCAAAAGTATGAATTTGAGCGTGAATTTATAAAAAACTATAAACTTCACGCGAAGCTTTACGACGGACTTTTTGAAATTTTACAAAAATGCCGCGACGAAGGATATTTTATAGCAGTTGCAAGTAATGCGCCTGAAATCAGTTTGCGTGAAATTTTGAAAATTAACGGCGTTTTGGAATTTTTTGATTTAATAGTAGGCGTTGATAAAAATATGCCGCCAAAGCCAGATCCTGCGATGCTTTTTAAGGTTTTGGAAATTTCAGGCGCTAAACTTAACGAAGCGATTTTTTTAGGCGACAGCAAAAAAGATGAAATAGCCGCTATAAAAGCTAAAATGCCTTATATTCAAGCAACTTGGGGTTTCGGACAAAAAAGTGAAATTTCACAAAATGCAAAAACTCCTGGCGATGCGTGGAAAATAATACAAAAAATGTAAAATTTCAGATATTTTTTAAATTTAAATATTTCAGCCTTAAAAAGTATTTAACAATAAAATTTTATAAAAATTCAACTTTTTTGCAAAATATATGTTTCATAGAATTTAAATTTTTAAAAAAGTTCGGTTTTAATTAACTAATAAAATTTAAATATTTTTTGGTTATAATTATAAAATTTTTAAAAAAAGGGCGAAAAGTGGAAATTTTTGAGGGAAATCCCAAAGATAAATTTTTTGATATAATATTTCATGCAAGTAAAACATTAGTTGAAAATGAGATAGAAAACCTGCTCATGCGCGCTGTCGCACTTGAAAATTTATGTGAAAAGGCAGGAATTGACGAAACTGAAATTTTTAATTTTATCGTAGAAAATCCGGATATTATGGAAAATGCGCTGAACGATAAATATATCGAGCTTACCGGAAATATTTTAAGCAATAATGAGTAAAAATGGATAAAATCGATAATCTAATGCATAATTTTATCGCAGAGTGTGGATATGAACCGGCTATGCAGATGTTTTCTCAAATAAAATCAGGTAAAAAACTTCGCTCTAAACTTTTATTGAAAATCGCAGGCGAAAGTGAAATTTCACTTAAACTTTGCGCGATTGTGGAGCTGATTCATGCTGCAAGTTTGCTTCACGACGACGTTATTGACGAAAGCGACATAAGACGTGGAAATCCAAGTATAAATGCCGTTTTTGGCAGTAAAAATGCTGTAATGCTAGGCGATATTTTTTACAGTAAAGCTTTTTTTGAGCTCTGTTCGTTTAACGATTTTATATCCAAAACTATTTCAAACGCCGTTTTTAAGCTAAGTATCGGCGAGCTTATGGATGTAAAAATGAGCGAAAATTTTAATAAAAACCGCGAAAATTATCTTACGATGATTTATTATAAAACTGCTGGTTTGATAGAGTCGGTTGCAAAAAGCGGCGCTTTTTTGGCAAATTCGGATTGTGAAAAGTTTGCAGAATACGGCAAAAATTTAGGACTTGCTTTTCAAATAATTGATGATATTTTAGACATAACTCAAGATAGTAAAAAGCTTGGAAAACCGTCACTTAATGATTTTAAAGAGGGTAAAACAACGCTTCCTTATATTTATCTTTACGAAAAACTTCCATTAAATGAGCGCGAAATATTGCAAAGTTATTTTAAAAAAGAGCTAAACGACGAACAGAGTGCATGGATAAAAGATAAATTTCAAGAATTTAAAATAATTGAATTTTGTATAGATGAAGCTAAAAATTTCGGTAAAAAAGCGGTTGAGGCTGTTGAAGAATTTAATAACAAAGAACTTATAAAAATCGCTGAAAATATGATAAATAGGGAATTTTAATGAATTATATGAGTGTCAGTTTTACTCACAAAAACACAGACATAATAGTTAGAGAAAAACTTAGTTTTGCAAACGACGTTAAAAAACGGGAAATTTTAAAGTTAATCTGTTCAAACAAAGCAATTAAAGAGTGTCTTGTTCTTAGCACCTGTAACAGAGTTGAAGTGCTTGCTTATGTAGATGATTTTAATTATACGAGCGATTATGTGATAAAAGCAATTTCAAAATTAAGCGGCGTGGATTTTGATGAATTAAAAGAACGCGCCGATATTTATGAAGATGACGGAGCAATTCATCATCTTTTTTCAGTAGCAAGTTCTTTGGATAGTTTGGTTGTAGGCGAAACGCAAATTGTAGGGCAGTTAAAAGACGCTTATAATTTTGCTAAAAATGAGCGTAAATCAGGCGTAATGCTGGATCTTGCCATAAATTCGGCTTTAAAATGCGCAGCCGTCATAAGAAGCAAAACAGATATTTCCAAAAATCCTATTTCGGTAGCAAGTGTAGCAGTATGTATGGCGCGCGAAAAAATCGGCGATTTGGGCGGTACAACGGCGGTAGTTGTAGGTGCAGGAGAAATGGCCGAGCTTGCATGCAAACATTTAATAACACACAAAGCGAAAGTTATAATAATTAATAGAAATATAGATCATGCAAAAAAACTTGCAGAAAGTCTTGGCGAGAATGCAAGCGTAGCTGAATTTTCAAATTTGGGCGAGTTTATAAACAAATACGCGCTGATTTTTTCAGCAACCGGCGCAAATAAGCCTATTATAACCGATTTGCTTGCAAAACCTCAAAACTTTAAAAGATATTTTTTCGATATCGCTGTTCCTCGCGATATAGATATAACATGCGACGATTTAAGCGAAGTTTATGCGGTTGATGATTTGGAAGAGATTGTGCGTAAAAATCTGCTTTTACGTGAAGAGCAAGCTCAAATAGCATATTCAATTGTAGGGCGGGAAACGACTAAATTTTATAAAGATTTAAAAACGCTTTCTTCTACGCCGATTATCAAGGCTTTGCGAAATTCGGCTAAAAAAGTCGCCGAAACGGAATTGAAAAAAGCGATAAAACGTGGATATCTGCGACATAGCGATATAGATGAAGCGCGCAAATTAATTCATCAGGTTTTTAAAGCGTTTTTACATACGCCTACTGTAAATCTTAAAAATTTGGATGAAAATGCCCAAAATGATATAAATGCAATCGCTGAAATTTTTGGTATTGAAGAAGATTTTGATAAATTTTGTGAAAATAGTTTGGAGAATAAAAATGAAATTTAGCAAATTTTTTGCACCGACATTGAAAGAGGCGCCAAAAGACGCTATTTTACCAAGTCATGTTTTTTTAATAAGAGCAGGATTTATAGAACAACTTGGTTCAGGACTTTATAATTTTTTGCCACTTGGCGAAATGGTAATAGAAAAAATAAAAGCCGTAATAAAAGATGAAATGGATAAAACTGGAGCTTTGCAGGTAAATTTCAGCTTTGTCACACCAAGCGAATTTTGGCAAGAAAGCGGACGATACAATGTCTATGGAAAAGAGCTTTTAAGGATAAAAGATAGAAAAGAAAATGGCTTTGTTTTAAGCCCTACAAATGAAGAAAGCAGCGTAAAAATGATTGCAAATAAAATCACATCTTATAAACAGCTGCCAATTCACATTTATCAGATAAATACAAAATTTCGCGACGAAGCACGCCCTAGATTCGGACTTTTAAGAGGACGCGAGTTTATAATGAAAGACGGATATTCATTCCATGCAAATATGGAGGATTTAAAACGTGAATTCGATGTAATGGAAAAAACTTATACAAATATTTTTTCTCGTTTAGGTCTGAATTTTAGAGCCGTAGAGGCCGATAGCGGCGCAATCGGCGGAAGTGGAAGTAAAGAATTCATGGTTCTAGCTCAAAACGGAGAAGATGATATTTTGGTATGTGAAAGCTGCAAATACGCAGCGAATATAGAAGCTGCAGTACGCGTAAAACGCGAAGCGCCTTGCACACCCCCTGAAACAGAAAAAATGCAAAAATTTCATACGCCAAATATGAAAACAATTGACGATGTTGCTAATTTTTTCAAAGTAGATAAATTTTTCACCGTAAAAGCCGTAATAAAAAAAGCTGTTTTTGTTGATAAAAGTGAAATCGTGCTGTTTTTCGTAAGAGGAGATGACGAGCTTCAAGAGACAAAAGCACTAAATGCGTGCGGAGCTTTGGAATTTGAAGATGCAAGCGAAGATGAAATAAAAAAAGCAGGTCTAATAGCAGGTTTTTGCGGTCCGGCAGGACTTCCTGATGATATTAATTTTTACATAGACAAAGAGCTTAAAAACGAACGCAATCTAATCGTAGGCGCTAATGAAAAGGATTATCATATCGTAGGATTTGCAGTTACAAATTTTAAAGATGAAAGATTTGTTGATCTGTCACAAGTAAGAGCAGGGGATTGCTGCCCAAAATGCGGCGCAAAGCTTGATATAAAAAAAGGAATCGAAGTAGGACATATTTTTCAGCTTGGACAAAAATATAGCAAAGCGATGAATGCGACATTTTTAGATGAAAACGGAAAGGCGGTGCCGTTTTTTATGGGTTGCTATGGCATAGGAGTTTCAAGGTTGCTTGCTGTTATGATTGAAGCTGGTCATGATGAGAAAGGCTGCATTTGGAATACACAAACAGCGCCTTTTAAACTTGAAATTATTATTTCAAACTCAAAAGATGAAGACGCTTCGAATTTTGCAACGCAGCTTTATGAAAAATGCGAAAATGCAAGAATTTCTACACTTTTGGATGATAGAAAAGAGCGTTTCGGCGTAAAAATGAATGATTTTGAACTCATCGGATTTCCGTTTGCCGTTCTTGTTGGAAAAGGCTTGAAAGATGGCAATGTTGAACTTATAGAAAGAAAAGGACTTAATAAAAAAATCGTTTCAAGCGGTGAAATTTTTGAAACTTTAAAAGGAATATTGTGCTGAAATTTTTAATTATCCCATATATTTTAATTGAAATTTTAGTAACGTGGATATTTGTAAGTATTTTTGGTGGTTTTGCTTTTAAAGTTGAAGTTTTAGTTTCGGTTATTATTGGAATTTTCACACTTATTAAATTTGGAAATTTCAGACAAATAGATGGAAATTTTTTCTATTTTGATGCTATTTTTACGAAATTCGGGCTTTTGCTTGCAGGAATTTTTTTGATACTACCAGGAATTTTAGGTGATATTTTTGGAATTTTAATTTTATGTGCGCCAAATAGAATTTCAAATTCACAAAATTTTACGCAAAATAATACAAATAATTATGATAAAAATGAAATAATTGATGTGGAAATTATAGAAGAGGATAAAAAATGAATAAACTCAGAATAGCAACAAGAGGCTCAGCTTTGGCGCTTTGGCAAAGTAAATACATACAAAATTTAATCGAAAATAACACTGAAGTTGAAGTTGAACTTCAAAGTATGAAAACAAAAGGTGATGTCATACTTGATACACCGCTTGCAAAAATCGGTGGCAAGGGACTTTTTACAAAAGAATTAGAAGAAAGTATGTTAAGAGGTGAAAGCGATTTGGCTGTTCACAGCTTAAAAGATGTTCCTGTAGTTTTTCCAAAAGGTCTTATTTTAACGGCAATCAGTGAAAGAGAAGATGTAAGAGATAGCTTTGTAAGTGAAAAATTTGCAAGTTTTAATGAACTTCCAAAAGGCGCAAAAGTAGGCACAACTTCACTTAGAAGAAAAATGCAGCTTCTTATAAAACGTCCCGATTTGAAAATCATTTCGCTTCGCGGAAATATAAATACCAGACTTAGAAAATTAAAAGAGAATGAGTTTGACGCGATAATTCTTGCAAGTGCCGGACTTAAAAGGCTTAATCTTATGGAAAATATAAAATATTTCGTGCCGTTTTCACTCGATGAGATGATTCCTGCGATGGGTCAAGGCGCACTCGGAATAGAGTGTGTGGATAAAAGCGAAGTTATAGAAATTTTAAAATTTATAAATAATGAAAATTCCGTTATCGCAACAACGATAGAGCGTGATTTTGTAGCTAAATTAAACGGCGGCTGCCAAGTTCCGATTGGTGTAAATGCTGAAATTTCAGGCGATATAATCAAAGTAAGAGCTATTGTCGGACTTCCTGATGGAAGCGAGTTTATAAAAGACAAGCGTGAAATTTCAAAAGCCGATTTTAAAAATTTTGGAACTAAATTGGCCGATGAATTTATCTCGCGCGGCGCAATAGAGCTTTTAAAACGCGCAGAGGAAATGGCGTAAATGGATGACGTTTTGCAAAATTTGATTAGAAAAAAAATTTTAATGCTTTATAGCCTTAAAAAAGTCAAAATTTTGCAAAATTTCAATGATAAAAAATTAAAATTTATAAAAAATTTAAGATATTTTCAAAATTTTAAATATAAAAAAATAGAAAATATTTTTATAAAATCGCGAAATTTTACAAGAAAACATATTTTAATTATTAAATTTTACAAGCTGATATTTCGAAAGTTAAAAAACAATTCAGCTTTTTATACGATATTCTCAGCAAAAATATTTAAACTTAAAAATATTTTAAACATTAATGCTGAAAATAGTTTTAATGCAGCCGAAAAAATATTTTTTTTAAGCAAAACAGTCACAGATAAACATTTAAAATTTATAAAAATTACTATGATTTTGCAGCAAAAACAAAGAAATTCAAGTCTGTACAAACATTAAAAATATAAAAAATAGTAAAATTTTGAAATTTAACAGTAAAATTCAGTAAAAAATAAAAATCTAAGGGGCAAAAAAATGAGAGAATGGATAGAAAAATTTCACAAAGCCGGGCTTTTGCGCGTTATAGAGGAACCTTGCGATATAGATCTTGAAATAGCACATACGAGTTATATAGAAGTTAAAAAATCTGATTCAAAAGCACTTCTTTTTACGCACCCGACAGATAAAAACGGCAAAAAATATCCGCCCGTTTTGACAAATATTTTTGGAAGTTTTGAAGCGTTAAAACTCATTTTTGGACGGAATCCTGATGAAATTGCCTGCGAAATAGAAAATTTATTAAAACCGAAAAAAGCGCAAAATTTCAAAGAAAAACTTGAATTCTTAAGTTATTTAATTTCTCTTCGCAAGGTTTTTACTACAAGATTTCAAGGCAAACCGCCTTGCGAAGAAGTCGTAAAAAAAGGAAAAGATGTCGATCTTGGCGAGCTTCCGATACTGAAAACATGGAGTAAGGATGCCGGTGCTTTTATTACAATGGGTCAAATTTACACAAAATCCTTAAACGGCGAAACGCAAAATTTAGGAATGTATCGCTTGCAGGTGCATTCCAAAAATGAGCTTGGAATGCATTGGCAAATTCACAAAGACGGAGCTAATTTTTACAACGAATACAAAAAATTAGGGCTTAAAATGCCTGTTTCGGTAGCAATCGGCGGCGATCCGCTTTATACTTGGTGCGCGCAAGCTCCGCTTCCAAAAGGAGTTTTTGAACTTCTACTTTACGGATTTATTAGAAAAAATCCGGCGCGTCTTGTTCGTTCTCTTACGAATGATATTTTTATTCCTTATGACAGCGATTTTGTGATAGAAGGTTATGTGGATACGGCGGCGGATCTTATAAATGAAGGACCTTTTGGAGATCATACCGGTTTTTATACGCCTGTTTTGCCGTTTCCTGTTATGAAAGTAGGAGCAATTACTTACAAAAAAGATCCGATTTTTTTAGCTACAGTCGTCGGTAAACCGCCATTAGAAGATAAATTTATGGGATATGCCACAGAGCGCATTTTCTTACCGCTTTTTAAAACAAGCGCACCGGATTTGATTGATTATAAAATGCCTGAAAACGGTGTTTTTCACAATCTTATACTTGCAAAAATAAAAGTAAATTATCCAGGAGCCGCAAAACAAATAATGCATGCATTTTGGGGAGTAGGGCAAATGAGTTTTGTAAAACATGCCGTTTTTGCTGATGAAAATGCACCGAAATTAACTGATTATGAAAATTTTACAAGATACGTGTTAAACCGTTTCGGTGTAAAATCTCTGTTTTTTAGTGAAGGAATTTGCGACGAACTTGACCATGCTTCGCCAAATGCGTTATTTGGCGGTAAATTAGGTATTGACGTTACAAATGATTTTAGTGGCGAAACGCCTGAAATTTTAAGCGATATGAAATTGCTTGATAAATTTCATAGTGAATGCGAATGTATAAATGATTTGAAGCAGTATTTTACGGACACGAAAAATCCGATAGTTTTAATAAACATAAGTAAAGATAGGCAGGTTAGCGAGATTTTTACGAAAATTTTAAAATTTAAGAAAAATTTTAAAATTTTAATATTTTTAGATAAAAAAAATGATATAAATAACGTATATATGAGTATTTGGCGCATTACAAACAATATAGATGCACTTCGCGATATCTATCTTGACGGCGAGCAAGTTTGTGTGGATGCGACCGCAAAAGGAGAAATTGACGGATTTACTCGCGAATGGCCGGACGAAACGGTCTGTGATAAAGAAGTCATAAAAAAACTGATAGATCGAAAAATTATAAATAATGATATAACGCTATTTCGTAAATTTGAAATTCTGTAATTAAAAAACGTTTCTGTTTATGGTTGTAAAAACAGCCTATTTGGCGAAAGTTAATTTTATATTGATTTATAAAGTTAATTCAGCGCAAATTTCAAAGATAGTAAAATTTCATCAAAAAAAGCATAAATCCGCTCAAATACAGCTTTTGTGAAAATTGATTTTATGGTAATGTTTAAAATTGTAAATTTGAAATTTAATTATTTTTTTGAGTGCTGAAAATTTTAAGTTAAAATCTTAACTTAGTGCAAAATTTAAAAGTAACCGATGAACTTTGTAAAATTTTATATTAATAAATTTTAAAACATCAAATTTTAAAAAAGTCGATTTAAATCAGTATAAAAACACTAAAATATATTTTTGGCGAAATAATTTTCATGTATAAATAGTTGAAAATAAGATATTTTGCCTGTTTTATATTAAAAAATTAATTTTAAACCTATAAAATTCTAATTTGCAATAAGATTTTCAAACTTTTTTGGCGGAGTTTAAATGGAATTTTTATAAGAATTAAACTTTTTAACAAAAATTAATCAAAAAACATTTTTGCTTTTAATTTAATAAGCAAGCAAAGTGCGATTGTAACGGATTGTTCGCGTATATAGTTTCGATCGCCTTTAAGCAAAAATCTCTCTATTATCTCTTCGCCGTTTTTTTCTTTTGCACCGATATAAATTGTGCCGACAGGTTTATTTTCGCTGCCTCCGGTAGGTCCTGCGATTCCGCTTACCGCAAGCGCAAAATCGGCGCCGCTGCTTTCAATAGCACCGCTTAACATTTCATTTACGCACTCTTTACTGACTGCACCGTGTTCATTTAAAATTTCATTTTCCACACCGAGCCAAATATTTTTTATTTCGTTGCTGTATGTTACAAGCGAGCCTGCAAAAACTTCGCTTGCGCCGCTTACGGAACCGATTTTTGCTGCAACCAGTCCTGCAGTACAACTTTCCGCAAAAGTGATTTTTTTGCCATAAAACGCTAATTTCGAAACGATAAAATTTTCAAGTTTTTCATTTATAATTTTAAGATTTAAAAATTCTTTTAAACTGTCCATAAAAGCTTCAATTTGACCGAAACAATTTTGGCTTGCACGAATTAAAATTAAAAAAGGCGCTATCCGGGTGATTGAAATTTTAATTTCATAAGTTTCGCAAAGCGGATCAATTCTGCTTTTTAGCGTTGTTATATCGCTATCAAAAATATAAAAAGTTTTGCTGTTAAGCTCAAAATTTTGCAAAATATTCGGTAATTTTTGAAGAGGATCGGCTAAAATTACATTTATAAATTTTCCGTTTATATCAATTAAAAACGAACCGTTTTCAAACTTGCGAGACATTGAAGGAGCAAGTATTTCGCCGTTTTTAAGCTCAATTATATCGTCGTTCAGACTGGCCAAAATTTTACTTGTAATATAAAAATTATCGCTACTTGCAAAAATCGTAATATAATCAAATTGCGCTATACATTTTTCTAAAAAAGAGGCTGTATTTTTATCCAGTTTATCCAAAAATTTAAGTTCATAATCACACTCGAATTTTTCATTGCAAACTCTTAAAATATAATTTAAAAACGGCGAATTAAGTCTTATTTCTTCCGCGAAAATCAATACTAAATGTTTCATTTTTTACCTTTTTTTGCAAAATTATATCAAAAATTTTATTATTAGTTAATTTGAGTTTCGATATAATCACCAAATTTATTAAAAAAGGCAAAAAATGGACTATAAAGATACTCTTTTTCTTCCTACGACTGATTTTGCGATGCGCGGAAATCTTCCGCAAAATGAGCCGAAACGCTTCAAAGCGTGGTATAATGAACGAAAAGTTTACGAAAAAATGAAAGCAAAACGCCAAAGTGCGAGCGTCAGCTTTAACTTACACGACGGTCCTCCATACGCAAACGGACATCTTCACATCGGTCATGCATTAAATAAAATTTTAAAAGATATAATTGTAAAAACACACTATTTTGCAGGTGAAAATGTTAGATATGTGCCGGGTTGGGATTGTCACGGTTTGCCGATAGAACAACAAATCGAAATAAAACTTGGCGGCAAAAAAAATGAAACAAGTAAAACAAAAATTCGTGAGATGTGCAGGGCTCATGCACGCGAGTTTATAAATATACAAAGAGATGAATTTAAAGATATGGGGATTATCGGTGATTGGGATGACCCTTATATTACGATGAAATTTAAATTTGAAGCGGAAATTTACAAAGGACTTTGCGAAATTGCAAAAAAAGGTCTTTTAATTGAAAGAAGCAAGCCGGTATTTTGGAGCTGGGCGGCAGGAAGTGCCTTGGCTGAAGCTGAAGTCGAATATAAAGATAAAGAAGATTATTCTATTTATATAGCATTCGATCTTAGCGATGAAGCAAATAAAAAAATAGGTGCAAAATGTGCAAAAGCAGTGATTTGGACGACTACGCCATGGACAATTCCTGCAAATCAGGCAATTTGTTTAAATCCTGATGAAATTTATGTTTTAACAAGTGAAAATTTTATTTTTGCAAAACATTTACTTGAAAATTTGGTGCAAAAAGGAATAAGTAAAGGAAAAATTGTAAAAGAATTTGCAAGCGGCGAACTTGAAAATTTGTATGCAAAAAATCCTTTAAATGACAGACCGTCAAAATTTATACTTGGCGAGCATGTTTTAATGGACGGCGGAACAGGTTTAGTTCATACAGCGCCAGGACATGGTGAAGACGATTATTATGTAAGCTTAAAATACGGCATTGAAACAATAATGCCTGTTGACGATGCAGGAAAATATGACGAAACAATAAAAACAAAAAAGCTTTTTAGGGATAATGTTGTTGATGAGTTTGTAGGAATGCATATTTTTAAAGCAAATGAAAAAATTGTCGAACTTTTAGGCGATGCAGTCGTAAGTGTAGGAAAATTTACACACTCTTATCCTTATTGCTGGCGAACACACAAACCTGTAATTTACAGAGCTACAAAACAATGGTTTATAGCAATGGATAAACCTTTTAAAGACGGTAAAACTTTAAGGGAAGTCGCATTAAATGCATTAAAAGAGGTTAAATTTTACCCTGAAGTCGGAAGAAACAGAATAACTTCAATGATAGAAAATCGTCCTGATTGGTGTATTTCGCGCCAAAGAGATTGGGGTGTGCCGATTGCATTTTTTAGAGATAAAGCTACAAAAGAGCCTATTTTTGATGATGAAATTTTAAATAATATATATGAAATTTTTAAAGAAAAAGGCGCTGATGCGTGGTGGGAACTTGATATTGGCGAGCTTTTGCCTAAAAACTGTAAATATGAAGCTAAAAATTTAGAAAAAGTAGTTGATATATTGGATGTTTGGTTTGACAGCGGATCTACTTGGAGAGCAGTATTAAAAAGCGGCGATTATGATGCCGGCGAATTTAGAGCCGATATGTATTTGGAAGGAAGCGATCAACACCGCGGCTGGTTTCAAAGTTCACTTTTAGTAAGTTCGGCAATAAATGAAACCGCTCCTTACAAAAGTATTTTAACACACGGTTTTACGGTTGATGAAAAAGGTCAAAAGATGAGTAAATCAGTCGGTAATGTCATAGCTCCTCAAGAAGTAGCAAAAAAATATGGCGTTGAAATTATGCGCCTATGGGTCGGACTTAGCGATTACAGCAGCGATCTTAAAATAAGCGATAACATTTTAAAACAAGTCAGCGAACAATACCGCAAAATCAGAAATACAATAAGATTTTTACTTGCAAATGTAAGCGATTTGAAAGAGATTGAAACAAATAATTTTACAATGCTTGATAAATGGATTTTAAGCAAAGCAAATGTCGCATTTGAAGAGACAAATAGAGCTTTTAGGAATTATGATTTTTCAAAAGGTTTCAGCGTTTTGTTAAATTTTTTAAGTGCCGATTTAAGCGGAATTTATCTTGATGTATGCAAAGACAGACTTTATTGTGATGAGCTTGACAGCTCACGTCGAAGAAGTGCGCAAAGTACAATGGTTTTAATAACAAGAACGCTTTTGCCGTTGATTGCTCCTACTCTTACATATACGGTTGATGAAGTTATGGAATTTGCTCCTGAAATTGTAAAAAACGGCAAAAAAGATGCATTTGATTTAGTTTATGAACCGCTTGAATTTGAAGATTTAAAAAAGAATGAAACAGGTGAGCTTTTTATTGAAAGCAGGGCAAAATTTTTCGAAATTATAGATACTCTTAAAAAAGAGAAAAAGATAAAATCAACCCTTGAACTTGTTTTGGAAACAAGTTCAAACGAAATTTTATCACACGATTTGGATGAAATTTGTGATTGGTATATGGTCAGTCATATGCAAAGTATTGAAAGCCGCGATTTTTTAGCGGAATTTAAAGTTGAAAATGAAACTTTCAGATTGGTGCTTTCAGATCACCACAAATGCCCGAGGTGTTGGAAGTTTGATGCTAAAAATGAAGACGAACTTTGTCCTAGATGTCAAAAGGTGCTGAATGTTAAGTAAGCCGGTAAGTTTTTATATAATTTTCGGCACTATTTTAACTGTGCTGGTGCTAATTTTCATCGGCATTTATTTTGTGAAAAAAGGAAAAAAATGATAACACTGAAAGAGGCTTTAAAACTAAGCAAAGATGAAATTTTGGCTTTAAGAAAAGAGCTGAAAGATAAAATTTTAAAAACTAAAGATTTGGGAGCTTATATAGAGCAATTAACCGGTGAAGACTTAAACGAAAGCGGTAGCGGAATTCCAATTGCCATAAAAGACAATATTCAGGTAAAAAACTGGAGCGTAACAAGTGCTTCAAATATATTACAAGGCTACGTGGCACCTTATGATGCAACCGTAATTACAAAACTCCGTTCTGCCGGTTTTGCTCCGTTCGGCAGAACAAATATGGACGAATTTGCCATGGGAAGTACAACAGAAAGCTCATTTTACGGCAAAACGCTAAATCCGACAGATTATTCAAGGGTTCCTGGAGGAAGTAGCGGCGGAAGCGCAGCAGCCGTTGCGGCAGGGATTGCAGTTGCAGCTCTTGGAAGCGATACCGGCGGAAGTATTCGTCAACCTGCCGCATTTTGCGGTTGTGTAGGTTTTAAACCTACTTACGGCAGAGTTAGCAGATACGGTTTAGCAGCGTATTCAAGCAGCCTTGATCAAATAGGACCGATAACTCAAAATGTAACTGATGCCGCAATTTTATTTGACGTTATTGCAGGTTATGACAAAATGGATAGCACAAGCTATTCAAAAGAGTTTATAAGTACTGCTGACAAACTAAACAGTGATAGAAAACTTACAATTGCCGTAATTGAAAATTTTGTAAATGAAACAAAAGACGAAGTCAAAAGCGCTCTTTTAAAAACAATTGAAAAATTAAAAAGTGCAGGGCATAAAATAATATATAAAAACTTACTTAACTCAAAATACAATATAGCGGCTTATTATATCATTGCTACAGCTGAAGCAAGTACAAATCTAAGCAGATATGACGGCGTAAGATATGGCAATCGCGCAAAAGCAAGTAATCTAAATGAACTTTATGCAAATACAAGAAGCGCAGGATTTGGTGAAGAGGTTCAACGTAGAATGCTTCTTGGAACTTTCGTACTTTCAAGCGGATATTATGACGCTTATTATATAAAAGCACAAAAAGCTCGTGCATATATCAAAAAAGAGTATGAAAAAATTTTAGATGAAGCGGATCTTATATTTATGCCTATCGCTCCAAGTGTGGCTTATAAATTCGGTGAGCTTGCAAATCCGCTTGATGCATATCTGAGCGATGTTTATACAATCGGTGTAAATTTAGCCGGACTTCCTGCTATCAGTGTTCCTATAGCAAAAAACAGTGAAAATTTAAATATTTCGGCTCAACTTATCGGTAGAGCATACGACGAGCAAACCGTTTTAGACGGAGCTTTAAATTTAGAAAAAATTATAAAAGGATAACAACTATGAAAATTTTAAAAAAAGCCTTAACTTTTGAAGACGTTCTACTTGTGCCTCAATACAGTGAAATTTTGCCGAAAAACGTTTCGCTTTTTACAAAATTTACACGAAATATTACTCTAAACACTCCTATAGTAAGTGCAGCTATGGATACTGTAACAGAAACAAGAACAGCTATTATGATGGCAAGACTTGGTGGAATCGGTGTAATTCATAAAAATATGGATATCGCTTCACAAGCTAAAATGGTAAAAAGAGTTAAAAAAAGTGAAAGCGGTGTTATTTTAGATCCGATTTCAATAAAACCGAATGCAAGCATAAAAGCAGCTCTTGGTATGATGGCGGAATTTCATATAAGCGGTGTTCCGGTAGTCGATGATAACGGAATTTTAATTGGAATTTTGACAAACAGAGATTTACGCTTTGAAACAGATATGAATGCTCTTGTCGGAGAAAAAATGACAAAAACTCCGCTTATAACTGCTCCGAAAGGCTGCACACTTGATGATGCCAAAGAAATTTTTATGAACAATAAAGTTGAAAAATTACCTATAGTTGATTCTAATGGACATTTGGAGGGTTTAATAACAATAAAAGATCTTAAAAAAAGAATCGAATATCCAAACTCAAATAAAGATAAATACGGCAGACTACGCGTTGCCGCTGCAATCAGCGTAGGACATTTAGATAGAGCCGAAGCTTTGATAAAAGCCGGTGTGGATGCGCTTGTAATGGATTCAGCGCATGGACATTCAAAAGGTATAATAGATACATTAAAAGAGTTAAAACGAAATTTTGATATAGATATAGTGGTTGGAAATGTCGCAAATCCGGCCAGTATAAAAGATATTGCAGAAGCAGGGGCGGATGCCGTAAAAGTAGGAATAGGACCTGGAAGTATTTGCACTACTAGAATTGTTGCCGGTGTTGGCGTGCCGCAAATTACAGCTATCAGCGACTGCGCTAACGAAGCTAAAAAATATGACATTCCGGTAATTGCGGATGGCGGTATAAAATATTCAGGCGATATCGCAAAAGCTTTAGCAGCAGGAGCAAGCTCTGTAATGCTTGGAAGTTTGCTTGCAGGTTGCGAAGAAAGTCCCGGAGAACTCGTAACATTTCAAGGCAGACAATATAAAACTTACCGCGGAATGGGCTCGCTTGGCGCTATGCAAAAAGGAAGTTCTGACAGATATTTCCAAGAAGGCACAGCTAAAGAAAAACTTGTCCCTGAAGGAATAGAAGGTAGAGTTCCATATGCAGGAACGTTAAAAGATGTAATTTATCAATTAGTTGGCGGCGTAAGAAGCTCTATGGGATATTGCGGGAGCAAAGATATAAAAACTTTTCAGGATAAAGCAGAATTTGTAGAAATTACAAGTGCCGGCTTAAAAGAAAGTCACGTTCATGATGTCATTATCACACAAGAGGCACCAAACTACCGTGTAGATAGAGAAAATTAGTGAGAATTGAACGCAAAGTAGAGTATTTTGATGAACCGCTTCATCTTGAAAGCGGTAGAATTTTATCAAATTTTAAACTTGCATATGAAACTTACGGCGAGCTAAATGCTGATAAATCAAACGTCATTGTCGTTTGTCATGCGCTTACAGGTTCGCAACATGCAGCCGGTCGCTTTGAAGGCGATGTAAAAGCCGGCTGGTGGGATGTGCTTATTGGTGATGGAAAAGCTATAGATACGCGCGAATATTTTGTAATTTGCGTAAATATCTTAGCAAGTCAATTCGGCTCTACTTGCCCGCTTGACAAAGATGAACACGGACTTGAATACCGTTTAAAATTTCCTGTCATAGTAATAAGCGATGTAGTTCGTGCTCAAATGAAACTTTTTTCCCGCCTTGGAATAAAAAAGGCTCATACGGTGATAGGCGGAAGTCTTGGCGGTATGCAAACTCTTTGTTTTGCTATAGAACATCCTGATTTTTGCGATAGAGCAATAATTTTAGCAAGCACATATGCCACACAGCCTTGGGCTATTGCATTCAATAAAATCGCAATTGAGGCGATTTTAAATGATCCGAAATTCCAAAACGGAAACTATGATAAACAAAATATTTACAAAAACGGTTTGCCGGGTCTTAAAATAGGAAGAATGGCAGGTCATATCAGTTTTTTAAGCCCGCACTCTATGGACAAAAAATTCGGCAGAAACTACGTAGAAACGGATGGTCTTTATGAATTAAAAGGCAGATTTCAAGTAGATAGATATTTAGAATATAACGGCACGAATTTCAGCAAAAGATTTGATCCTCTTTGCTATCTTTATATAACAAAAATGATGAATATCTTTGACTGTACGCGCCATTACGACAGTCTCGAAGAAGCACTCTCATTTATAAAAGCAAAGCTTACTTTAATCGCGTTTTCGGGCGATGTTTTGTTTCCGCCGGTTTTAATGAAGGAAATGCAAATGGCAATGCAAAATATCGGCAGATCAAAACAGGTTGATTTTAGCCTAATAGATAGTGATTATGGGCATGACGCTTTTTTAGTCGAGACTGAAAAATTTGATTTTATTATTACAAAGGCTTTACAATGCAAGATTTAACTGAAAATTTTGAAACAAAACTAAACAAAATAGATGTTTTATTAAAAAAACTTGATGACGAAAATCTCACTCTTAAACAAAGCGTGGAATTTTATAAAAATGGCGTCAAACTTATCAAAGAAGCAAGAGATTTGCTTGAAAAAGCAAAACTTGAAGTTACAGAAATACAAAACGAAAGCGCGCAATGAAAATAGCCGTTTTGCAAATGCCTACACTTTCAATGAGCGGAAGCAGAATTGATTATTATCTTAAAATTGCAGCTGATAATGGCGCCAAAATAGCGCTTTTAGGCGAATATGTATGCAACAGTTTTTTTACAGAACTGATAAAAATGCCGCCATCTATGATAAAAGAGCAAAGTAAACACAAAATATCGCTATTTACGGATTTATCTAAAAAATATAATTTAAATATTATCGCTCCGATTGTGCAGGTAAAATCAAAAAAAATTTATAAAATGATTGCAAAATTCGGTCCTAAAAGTGTGAAATTTTGGGAGCAAAACTTTCTAATAAATTATTCTCATTGGGATGAAGAAAAATTTTTTGCAAATCATTGTAAGAAAGAAAACGAAGAAAATTTAAAAAAAATAAAAAACATAGAATTACCGACATTTTGGCTTGACGGAGTAAAATTTGGCGTAATATGCGGTTTTGAAGCACATTTTGACGCGACTTGGCAGTATTTTATGAAAAAAAATGTAGATTGCATTTTAATGCCGACAGCTTCGACTTTTGATTCAAATGAGCGCTGGAATGAACTTTTAAAAATTCGAGCCTGGACAAATTTGCTTTTTATAATTCGCGCAAACCGTATCGGAAAAGCTGAATTTGATGATAAAAATTATGAATTTTACGGCGAAAGTATGCTTATATCTCCATTTGGTGAAATTTCAAATTCACTTAAAAAAAATGAGGGCATAATGATAGCCGAAATTTCAAAAACCGAATTGAAAAACGCTCAAAAACTTTGGAAATTTCGTGAAATTTTAAATAAAAAAGGTCTTATTTAAAAAATGCGGAAAACATATATTTATGAGATTACAAAATTTGATTATGTGTGTCTGTTTTTATTTATCTGTTTATTTTTTATTTTATTTACATATTCGTTTGAAGCCAAAGCTGCGCCTTATATATTATTTTTTGACTTAATTGTCTGTTTTATTATGTTTTTTATTTTAAAATTTTCAAAAATAAAAAAATTTAAGCGCACAATTATACTTTTTACACTTCTTTTTATACATTTTTTGCTTTTATTAAACGGTGGAGGTTGGAATGAAGGAAGTATGCATTCCCAAAGTTATGTTATAGAAAGTTTGTCAGAAATAACCGATATTCTATATGGCTTTATATTATTATCAGCTTTTACAGGATTTATTCCTTTTATCATTTATATCGGTTTTTTAAATTTTATTTCTAAAATTACGGCAAATTTATCATGAAAAGGATATTTCGTAAATATTATGCGATATAAAAAAGAGTATTTTTTAAATCTAATGCGTGATAAAAACAGCGAAAATTTTAAAGAATAAAAAATGCACGAACTTTCAATTATCATAGATCTTATTGAGCTTTGCGAAGAAAATGCTAAGAAAAACAAAGCGGAGCAGGTCGATGAAATAATCATAAAAATAGGGAAGCTTTCAGGTGTAGAAGCGCATTATTTACAAAGCGCATTTGAGTTTTATCACGTTACAAGTGATATCTGTAAAAATGCCAAACTTACTATAAATATACAGCCTGTCATTGTTTTTTGCAACGATTGTAACCAAAATTCGGAGTTAAAAGATAATAATTTTAAATGTCAGAAATGCGGTTCCAGGAATTTAAAAGTAATCGACGGCGAAGATATGTATTTAATGCAAATCATAATGCATTAAAATTTATTTTCATAGCACATAAATTTTTATTTTTTATACAATTTTAATTATACCGGTTTTTAGAAATTATCATATAAATATTAAAAAATTTATTATATAAAATTTCGTTATTTTTTTCAGCTTTCAGGAAGCCATTTTAAAAATACAAAAAAGTTTGAAAATTATAGTTTTCAAAAATAAAATAATTTATTCTAATTAAAATATACAAAAATATTAAATTTTAGATTTAAATGAAAATTTCAATTAAAAATAAAAATATAATTTTATATTTTTATTTTTATGGTACCTATGATTATAAAAAATTATCCGCCCTATTTTAATAAAAAAAATTACATATTTTTTATATAATTTAAAATATTTTTTAAAGGAGGAATTATTTTGCCAGAATCTGATTTTGATAAATTGTTTGCTGATTTTAAAACAGCACTTGATGAGCTTGAAGTTAAAAAACTTCGTGGAATTAATGACTACAATGTTTATGAAATTTTAAAAACTTATGATGAAACTACGCTTCATTCGGGTTTTATTTATTCGTTTTTAAATCCAAACGGAACACATTACCAAAAAAGTCTATTTTTAAAAAAATTCTTAGAAATCTGTCAGATTGATGATTTTAACTATGAAAACGCAGAAGTGTTTAAAGAATATAGCTTGAAAAATGGTAGATTAGATATTTTTATCACAGACGGCAATAAACATATAATTTTAGAAAACAAAATTTATGCCGTCGAACAAAAAAATCAGATTGAAAGATATATAGAAGATATAAAAAAAGACAAAAATTGCGAATATAACGATATTTTGGTTTTATATCTAAGTCTTGATTCTAAATTTCCAAACAAATATAGCTTAGGCAATTTTGAAATTAAAGATAATTTTTTAGTTAAAGATGATAAAAAAGTAAAAATAATAGCAATAAGCTATAAATTAGAAATCACGCAATGGATAAAAGAGTGTAAAAAAGAGATTGTAAATTTAACAAATCTAAATTTTGCAATTAGTGAGTATAAAAATGTGATAAAAAAACTATATGGAGAGTATGAAATGGCAGAAGCGAATGTTGTAAAAGTTATAAAAGAAAATTATGAAACAGCAAAAACTATTTATGAAAAGTTTTTGGAGGCTGAAAAAGAGATTGTAAATGACTTTTTACAAGAAACTTATAAAATTATCAATAATAAGCTCGGCAATGAATTTGATATAGAATTTACACCGGTTACAAAAAGATATGAAAGAAATTTAAAGATTAAAAAAAATAATTGGAGGCTCTATTTTTCTTTCGAATTTAATTCGAACAGACCGATATATTTATACTACGGCATAGCAAGAGATAATGACGATAATATTGATTGCAGAAACATTGAAGTTTAGTGGAAAAAATAAAAATGGCTTTAAAACTACAAAGTGGTGGCTTGTATGGAAATGGCTTGGCAAAAATGATAATGGACAAGATGAAAATTTAGCCGAAAATATTTCAAACGGCGCTATCACGCCAGAATTTTTTGCAGACATTATAGTAAATTTTGTAAATGAATATAAAAAAGAGCTTAAAGAAATAAATCAAGATTTAAAATAGAAATTTTAATTATGGCGTTAAAATAAAAAAGCGTTCGGATAATCTACTTTTTTTTTCGCAATTTATTTTTAAATTTTCATCCTTATATTTGTAAGGATAATTTGCTGCATAAATTTTAAAAAATAAAATTTATGCAGCATACGCTTTTTAGAATATTTTTGCAAAAAGTTTCTTATCGTATTTTTTTATAAATTACCATAAAAATTTAGTTTTTCGATTAAAAATAAATATTTAATTTTATCCTGTTCTCTTATCAAAAAAATACATAGAAAATTAAATTTAATTATAAAAGCGTTTATTATAATTTAACAAGAATAAAACTGCGAAAAATATATTTATTGCAAAAATTTAATTAAGATAAAGGCTTTTTTAAATTTATTGATATAAACCAAATTTTAATTGATAAATTATAATAAAGATTGATTGTAAAAATTTGTGAATTTTTATATTTTTAAAATAAAAAATCAGTCTGGTGAGTTTTTAGAGAGTATTAAAATTTAGTGCATTTTTGGATAATCAAACATTATAGCTTCGCCGCTGTCTTCTGAAATGTCGCTGAAACTGTTTATATCAAACTCTACGCCGAAAATTCCGCATGTCGGCAAATTTGTTATAAAACTGTCGCTTAGATATTCAGCTGCTTCGGTTATTGTCGGATTGTGAGCTATTATCATTACGCATTTATATTTATCATCGATTTTTTTTATAAAATTTACAAAATTATCCAGCGTGATGTCATAAAGTTCTTCTTTAAATTCAAGTTTTTTGGTATTAAGTTCACCGGCTATAATTTTCGCTGTTTTTGCCGCTCTGATTGCTGAACTTGCAAAAATCATATCAGGTTTAATTTTGGATTTTTTTAGAAATTTTCCGGCTTCTTTTGCATCGTTTTTGCCCTTTTGACTAAGATCCCGATCAAAATCGGTTTTTCCATCTTTCTCACTTTTGGCGTGTCTTATAAAGTATATTTGTTTCATAATTAACCACCTTTTGAAATGTAATTATAACTAGATTTCTTTAAAATTTTCTTCTATTTTTAAAGTAAAATAAATTGACATTTTAATTGCTCGTGAATGAAATTTTTATAAATTTTGAAATCAACTTAATTTCTGCATATTTTTGAAATTTTCTATTTCCGCTTTAGTAAAACCGGCTTTTAAACGATCTTTTTCATCTAAAATCCTATTTTTTTTAAAAGCTTTCGGATAAAATTTTAGCACAATTTCCAAATAAATTTCATCTTTTTTATCACCCTGCCCCAATCTTTCACATTCGTATGAAAACCATTTGTCGCCTTTTTTTACGTGCGAAATTTCTTCGTCCAAAATAATTTGCAAAAGTGATTTTAATTCGTAGAGTTCATTATTCGGCTTTAATTTATTTATCAAAAAACAGTTTGCATCAAGTCCGTTTGCTTCCAAAAATCTAGGCACGAGTGCCATTCTTTCCATTAGTGAATTTTGCGTTATTTTCATCGCCCAAAATAAACTGTCATGCACTGCCAAATCACCATATTTTACGCCCTCTTGTTCAAGTTTTGAGTTTATTAGCGAAAAATGCCTGATTTCATCATTTGCAACTTCCAGCCAATCGGCGTAAAACTCAAGCGGCAAATTTTGAAATCTGTAAGCCGCATCAAGCGCAAGATCTATTGCGGAATATTCTATATGGGCGATTGAATGTAAAAATTTTGCTTTTTTCCCGCCTTTGTTTTGTTTTTTTATATCTTTGACTTCACAAATTTCGGCAATTTTCGAATAACTTGGAATTTCCAATTTTCTAACTTTAAATTTCTTTTCAAATTCAGTTAAATTTTCACAAAATTTTGCGTAAAATTTTGTGAATTTATCTATTTTTTCATAAGGATTTTCGCAAAATAAAATTTCTTCCAAATTTTTAAAAAATTCCAAATTTATTCCTTAAAAACGAATAGAAATAACCTAAGAAAAATCCTAACAAATGCGCATACCAGGCAATATTTACGCCAAGAAGCAAAGGAGCGAACGATATAATTAAAATCATCAAAAAAAGTCCTTTTGCATTGCGTGGATCATAAAATGCAACAATACCGAAAAGAACACAAATAGCGCCACTTGCGCCTACTACATTTATTATTTCGCCCCTTGTAAAATCAAAATAAACAAAGGCCAGACACAAGATATTTGTCAAAATTCCTAAAATCAAATAAATTAAAGAGAAACGAAGCGAGCCTAAAAATTTTTCCAAAATAGTTCCGAATTGCCATAAAACAGCCATATTCATCGCAATATGGAAAATTCCGGCATGCATAAACATTGAAGTTAAAATTTGCCAATAAGCTCCGTTGAAAAAGAAAATATTAAGCCCGAAATATTCGGCGCTATTTTGCAAAAAATATGCCGCCAAAAAACAAATCGCATTTATAATGATTAAAGTTACAGTTGCTTTCAAAATTTTACCCTATTCCGTAACTTTGCCGAAACCGGCAAATAAATTTGATGCAAGGCAGAAATTTTTTCTTTTGCATCTTGCTACATAAGAATTTACTGTTTTTTTACCTATTTTATGCACTTTCGGATTTTTTAAATCCATAAAATCGCTTCTATTTCGTCCACTTGCAAAATGTACGAAACGAATGCGCCCGTCGCTGTAAATTTCTCTAATTACGCCGACATGTGTAATCGCTCCTGTTTTTTTATTTTTTATTCCGCGAGTTGTATTTTGCCAAAAAACAAGATCGCCTATTTTTGGATTATTCATCGAGATACGGTTTTTAGCTTTATAATAATTATATAAAGCTTGAGATTTTCTGCGATTTGAAAAATGGTTGTTCAACTCTTTATCATCAAAAAATATGCCGTTATTTTCGTTGTTTAAAACGGTTATAAAACCGGTACAATCGCCGCCTTTGCGTGTATTTTCATATTTATCTATAGATTGAAGTAAAAAGTTTAAAATTTGATTATTCGTCAGTTTGACACTTTGATTTTTATGTGAAAATTTAGGATCAAGCTCATAAAAATTTCCAATTTTACATTGATTTGTAACAATAATTTTGTCATTTTTAAATGAGCAGCCTGTAAAAATTAAAATCTGTAAAAATAAAACAGCAAAAATTTTTCTCATTTTTTTCCTTTTAAATAAAAAATGTAAAATTCTAGCAAATTTTTGTAAGAATTCCAAAATTTAACTTTTAAGCTTAATTTCTATATAATTTCTATTTTTAAAATTAGGAGATAAAATGGATTTTTTGCAAATAAACGGCGGTGCGAAATTAAACGGTAAAGTTAAAATTTCAGGTGCGAAAAATGCAGCATTGCCGCTTATTGCAATGTCAATTTTGGCAGGTAATGATATAAAAATTTCAAATGTTCCGAATGTCGCCGATATAAAAACACTAGCTCAGCTTTTACGAAATTTAGGAGCAAGCGCCGAATTTTTAAATGAAAACAGTCTAAAAATAAACACAAACGATATAAACTCAACCAAAGCAACATACGACATAGTAAGAAAAATGCGCGCCTCGATTTTAGTTTTAGGACCTTTACTGGCTCGTTTCGGACATTGTGAAGTTTCGCTTCCCGGAGGTTGTGCGATTGGCGCAAGACCGATTGATCTTCATTTAAGCGCACTTGAAAAAATGGGCGCTGAAATTGATATAAAAGACGGATATGTAGTTTGTAAAGGAAAATTAAAAGGCGCTACAATTTCATTTGATAAAATAACTGTAACCGGAACAGAAAATATCGTAATGGCAGCAGCTCTAGCCGAAGGTAAAACAAAAATCATAAATGCTGCAAAAGAGCCTGAAGTCGTGCAGCTTTGCGAAATGATAAATAAAAGCGGTGTTAAAATAGAAGGCATCGGAACCGATGATTTAACTATTTACGGAAGTGGTGGAAAATTACTGAAATTTTCTGATTTCAGCGTAATTCCGGATAGAATTGAAGCTGGAACATATCTTTGTGCAGGAGCCATTACAAAAAGTAAAATCACAATTACAAACACAAATCCTAATCATTTGGTATCGGTTTTAGCAAAATTTAATGATATGGGATTTAATTTTGAAATAAATGACGATGAAATTACGATTATTCCACCAAAAACAATTAAACCTACCGAAATTATCACAAGCGAATATCCCGGTTTTCCTACTGATATGCAAGCGCAATTTATGGCTTTAGCGTGTGTAGCTGACGGTGTAAGTGTCATTGATGAAAGACTTTTTGAAAACAGATTCATGCACGTCAGTGAACTTTCAAGAATGGGTGCCGATATAAAATTAAACGGACATATAGCGACGATTAATGGCACACATTTAAATGCGGCCGATGTTATGGCGACTGATTTAAGAGCCAGTTCAGCCTTGGTTTTAGCGGCCCTTGTGGCAAAAGGCACAAGCAGAGTTCATAGAATTTATCATTTGGATAGAGGATATGAAAATTTGGAGCTGAAACTCCGAAATTTAGGCGCTGACATACAAAGGGCAAGTGAATGAAAAATTTAAAAGAGAGTGTTGAATTTACAATTTCCATTTTAAATCAGAATTTTAGACGAAAAATCGAAACCGTAAATCTTAATGAAGCTTTAGGAAGAATTTTGGCAGGTGAAATTTCAGCTAAAAGAAATTCACCTGTTTTTAGCAATTCTGCGCTTGATGGATATGCATTTTGCGACGATTATAAAGGGCAAGTTCTTGAAATTTTAAATGATACGATTTTTGCAGGAGATAAAAAAATAAGAGAAATAGAAGAAGCGAAAGCTATAAAGATAATGACCGGAGCTCCTATGCCAAAAGGAGCAAATTGCGTTATTCGTTTAGAAGATGCCGTTATTAAAAACGGTAAAATTTCTGTTCCTTGCAATGCTAAAAAAAATGATGGAAATCGCGAAATTGGTGAAGAATTTTTTAAAAATGAGCGAATGCTGGTTCGCGGAACAAAAATTTCGCCAAAAGAAATTTTATTTTTAGCTTCACAAGGAATTTATGAAATTCCTGTATTTTGCGAGCATAAAACAGCAATTTTTTCAAGCGGAAACGAACTTATAGAGCCTAATGAAGAAGCGGGTGATTTTGAAATTTATAATGCAAATTCATATGGAATTTCAGCTATTTTTAATTATTTCAGTATAAAAAACAGTTATCTTGGAATTATAAAAGATGACAAAAGTTCTACAAAAAATGCTTTGCAAAATGCGCTTGAAGCGCACGATATAATAATTACAAGCGGCGGAGCAAGCGTCGGAGAAGCTGATTTTGTGGCTTTGTGCGTAAAAGATTTGGGATTTGAGAGTATTTTGGAAGGCGTAAATTTTAAACCTGGCGGAAAACCTTTGAAATGTTTTAAAAAAGATCAAAAAATAGTTTTTGTTTTACCGGGTAATCCGCTTGCTAGCTTTATTTTAAGTTTTTTATTTGTAATTCCGATTATAAAATTTTTAAACGGAGAAACATTTGAATTTTGCAGACAAAAAGCAAAATTTCAAGGAAATTTTAAAAATAAAAAAAATCGTGCAAGTTTATTGCTTGGAATGTTTGAAAACGGAATTTTTACACCTTTTGAAAACATCAGCTCATATATGATTTCACCATTACTGAAATCAAATGCAATTTTAATTTGCGAATGCGAAAATATTAAAAATAATGATGAATGTGAAGTTATAAGGTTATTTGACAAATGAAAAAAAACCTGCTACAATCACAGCTCTTTTTTTGCGGGAATAGCTCAGTGGTAGAGCGCGACCTTGCCATGGTCGATGTCGCGAGTTCGACTCTCGTTTCCCGCTCCACTTCTTACAGGTTTTTAGCATGAAAATTTTAGTTTGTGCAACCGGGGCCAGCTTCTGTAAAATCGCTGTTTCTTTAATAAAATACCTTGAACAAAATCATGAAATTTACGCAATTTTCAGTAAAAATGCAAAACTTGTGCTAAACAAAGAAAATAATATAACGGAATTAAATTTTAAAAAAGCGAAAATTTTAAATGATGATGATTTAGCACAAAGTGTTGCAAGCGGCTCATTCGGAATAGAAAAAACCATAATTGCGCCCTGCTCTTCAAACACTCTTGCAAAAATCGCAAACGGAATTTCTGATACTCTTATCACACGTGCGGCAGCCATATCTTTAAAAGAAAAAAAACCTTTGATTTTAGCTCCGAGAGAAATGCCGTTTTCTACGATTTCACTGCGCCAAATGAGTGAACTTAGCGCGCTTGGCGTAATAATCGCACCGCCTGTAGCTGCAGATTATTTCTCACCTGAAAACTTAGATGATTTGGAAAAATTTTTTATCGGTAAATGGCTTGATCTACTCGGCATAGAAAATAATCTTTATAAAAGGTGGGGAAAATGAGAACAAACTGCATATATCCTGGCACTTTTGATCCTATTACAAACGGACATCTTGATGTCATAAAGCGCGCGCTTAGGATTTTTGATAATGTCATTGTAGCTGTAGCGAAAAGCGACAATAAAAAGCCGTTTTTCGAACTTGATAAAAGAGTTGAAATGGTAAAAGAGGCTACAAAAAGTCTGGAAAATATTGAAGTTATGGCTTTTGAAAATCTTTTGGTTGATTTTGCCAAATCTCAAGATACATGCTTTGTGATTCGAGGTCTTAGAGCTGTCAGCGATTTTGAATACGAACTTCAATTAGGATACGCAAACAGATCGCTTTGGGATAAGTTTGAAACCATTTATCTGATGCCTACGATTAAATATTCATTTATCAGCAGCTCGATTGTAAGGTCTATTTTCGAACACGGCGGCGATATTTCGCACCTTGTACCGAAAGAAATTTTACCATTTTTAGAAGATAAAAAATGCTGATTTTTTTTGAAGGAATTGACGGCGTTGGAAAAAGTACGCAAATAGAGCTTTTAAAATCAGTTCATAGAAATTATTTAATTACAAAAGAACCTGGCGGCACGCTTTTGGGCGAAAAATTGCGCGAAATTTTACTTGAAAGCGATTTTAAAATTTCAAAAACGGCTGAACTTTTTCTATTTTTAGCCGATAGAGCCGAACATTTCGAAAAAGTTTTAAAATTTAGTGATAAAAAAGATATTATCTGTGATAGAAGTTTTGTCTCAGGAATAGCTTATGCGCTTGCAAATGAACAAAATTTAGATATAAACGATTTAATAAATTTAAATAAAATCGCTCTTGGCGGCAAAATACCGAATGCAAAATTCATATTTTTAAAAATTTCAAAAGATGATTTGCGCTTTCGACTTGAAAATCGCGGAAATTTTGATAAAATTGAAGAGCGCGGGCTTGAGTATCTGATGAAAGTTCAAAAAAATATGAGTGAAATTTTTAAAATTTTGAAAATAGACGCGCTGGAAATTGACGCAAATGACGATATAAATGAAATTCATAAAAAAATTAAGGAGTTTGTAAAATGATACAAGCACTTCGCGGAATGAACGATATAATGGATGATGAAGCGAAACTTTATAAAAAAATCATAGATGTGTGTGAAGATACGGCAAAAAAATACGGATACGAATATATTGAAATTCCTAAATTGGAAGAAACAGCGCTTTTTAAAAGAAGTGTCGGCGAAAGCAGCGATATCGTAGGAAAAGAGATGTATCAGTTTACGGATAAAAGTGGAAATGATGTCTGCTTGCGACCTGAAGGCACAGCAGGAGTTGTCAGGGCTTTTATAGAACATAAAATGGATAGAGCCGGTGGAGTTAAAAAATACTTTTATCATGGTTCGATGTTTCGCTACGAACGCCCGCAAAAAGGACGTTTAAGAGAATTTCACCAATTTGGAATCGAATGTTTTTCAGAAGGAAGCGTATATGAAGATGCTTCAGTGATTTTGATGTTGTCTGAAATTTTGAAAAAACTAGGTATAGAAGCGACATTAAAAATAAACTCACTTGGCGATGGCGATTGTATGCCGAAATACAGAGAAAAACTTTTGAAATTTCTCAAAGAAAACGAAAATGAGCTTTGCAGCGATTGTAAAAGAAGAATTTCTACAAATCCTATCCGCGTGCTTGATTGCAAGGTTGAACATTGTCAGAAAATTTTACAAAACGCCCCTTTGATAACGGAAAATTTAAATGAAATTTGTGCGGGTGAATTTTCAAAATTACAAGAAATTTTAACCGCAAACGGTGTAACATTTGAAGTTGACCCGAAATTAGTAAGAGGACTTGATTATTATACAAAAACTGCATTTGAGTTTGTAAGCGGTGAAATCGGCTCACAAAGCGCAGTAGGAGGCGGCGGAAGATATGATAATCTAGTTGCATTTTTAGGCGGACGCCCTACTTTTGGCGTTGGCTTCGCGCTTGGAATTGAAAGATTTATGGAAATTTTATCAAGTAAAGAGTCTAAACAAAAGCGAGTTGGAATTTATATCTGTGCGCTGGATAAAAAATATATCGATAAAATTTTTAAAATAGGTATAGATTTAAGGCGAAATTTCAAAGTTGAAATTTCATATGAAGCTAAAAATTTACAAAAACATCTTAAAAATGCTGACAATAAAAATGTCGAAATTTTCCTTTGCATGGGCGAAAATGAGGCTAAAAACGATGAACTTTTTATGAAAAATCTCATTGCAAAAACAAATAAAAACATAAAAATAGCTGAAATTTTAAAGGAAATCAGATGAACGATTACGGTTTGCCGATTTGGGGAAACTCAAATTTTACGATAGATAGCGAAGGAAGAGTTTGTTTAAATACGGACTTTAAGCCTGCTTTAATAGATATGGTAAACGAGATTCGAGATGATGGCATAAGAGGTCCGATACTTTTACGTTTTCCGCACCTTATAAAAAAGCAAATAGTGGAAATTTATTCAAATTTTGCAAGAGCGCGCAAGGAATTTGAATATAAAGGCGAATTTCATGCCGTTTATCCGTTAAAAGTAAATCAATATCCAGGTTTTGTAAAAAATTTAGTTAAGCTTGGTAAGCATTATAAATACGGTCTTGAAGCCGGAAGTAAAGCCGAACTTTTGCTTGCTATGACTTATAATAATTTTGATGCGCCGATAACGGTTAACGGTTTTAAAGATAAAGAACTTATAAATATAGGTTTTATTGCTGCTGAAATGGGACACAATATCACAATTACAATTGAAGGATTAAGTGAACTTAAAGCAATAATTGAAACCGCAAAAGAGCGTTTCGCACCAAAACCTTTTATAGGACTTAGAATAAGACTTCACAATTCAGGCACCGGTATTTGGGCGAAAAGCGGCGGCATCAACTCAAAATTCGGACTTACTTCAACGGAGCTGATTGAGGCGATCAGTATGCTGAAAGAGGCTAATTTGATAGACAGATTTACGATGATACATTTTCATATCGGTTCTCAAATAAGTGAAATTCATCCACTTAAAAAAGCCTTAACAGAAGCCGGAAATATCTATGCCGAACTTCGCAAAATGGGCGCTTGCAATTTAAAATCTATAAATTTGGGCGGCGGTCTGGCTATAGAATATTCGCAGACTAAAGAAAATGCGAATCGCAACTATACGCTTCGCGAATATGCAAATGACGTAGTGTTTTTGCTAAAAACAATCGCAAATCACAAAAAAGTCGATGAACCGGATATTTTTGTAGAATCCGGAAGATTTGTTTCGGCAAGTCATGCTGTGTTGGTAGCTCCTGTGCTTGAGCTTTTCAGTCAAGAATATACTGAAAAAAAACTGGCTTTAAAAGATCAAAATCCGCCTGTTATTGCAGAACTTTTTGATTTATATAAGGATATGAAGCCCGCAAATGCACTTGAATATCTTCACGACGCTATTTCTCATCTTGATAGTGTGCTGACTTTATTTGATCTTGGATATGTGGATTTGATTGATCGCTCAAACGGCGAAATTTTAGTTCATTTGATTATGAAAAAATCTATTTCAATGCTTGGAAACAAGCAAAATTATGCGGATTTACTAAAAATTCAAGACGAAGTTCAAGAGAGATATCTGGTAAATTTTTCAATCTTTCAATCCTTGCCTGATTTTTGGGGTATAAAGCAACATTTTCCTATAATGCCGCTTGAAAAACTTGACGAGCGCCCTACTTTGTCGGCATCAATCTGGGATATTACTTGTGATAGCGACGGCGAAATAAGTTTTGACAGTATAAGAAATCCGCTCTTTTTACATGATATAGATCCGGAAAAAGAAAACTATTTCATCGGATTTTTTTTAGTCGGCGCTTATCAGGAAGTGCTTGGAATGAGTCACAATCTTTTTGCGCACCCGACGGAGGCTACAATTCGTTTGAAAGATGACGGCGGATATGAAATTTGTGATCTTTTAGAGTCACAATCCGTCAGCGATATTTTAGAGGATATAGATTACGATGTATCGCTCATTCGCGATACTTTAAACGAGCGAATTGAAAAATCATCACTCATAAATGAAAAAGAAAAAAAACAAATTTTAGGCGAGTTATATCTATTTTTAAATGATAACGGTTACCTAAAAACTATAGGATAAATGAATGTTTTGGAAAATTATAAAAGAAGATTTAAGCCAACCGAAAAAGCAGGATCCGGCATATAGCGGATTTTTAGATGTTGCTTTTAACTATCCTGGTGTTTGGGCTTTGATAAATCACCGCTTTGCGCATTTTTTCTTTACGCACGATCTTAAATGGCTTGGACGTATAATCTCAGGCATTTCACGCATTTTAACGGCTGTAGATATTCACCCGGGAGCCACTATAGGAAGAAATGTATTTTTTGATCATGCGACAGGCATTGTAATCGGCGAAACTGCAGTGGTCGGAAACAATGTCCTGATATATCAAGGAGTTACTCTTGGCGGTGTTAGTATAGAAAAAGGAAAACGTCATCCAAATATTGAAGATGGTGTCGTAGTTGGAGCCGGAGCTAAGATTTTAGGAAATATCACAATAGGTGAAAATTCAAAAGTCGGAGCCAACTCGGTTGTCGTGAAAGATGTTCCGGCAAACTGCACTGCTGTCGGAATTCCTGCTAAAATTTTAGGAACCTGCTCGCTTGATCCTTTGGCGCACAATAAAATTCCTGATATCAGTAAAGAGCTGTTTTTGTATCTGATTGAGCGTATGTCTGTGCTTGAATGCGCACTTTTAAAAGATGATAAAGACACTGCACAAAAAGATGCAAAATTAAAAGAAGTCTATGAATCGTATATAAATTCTTTAAAATAATTAAAATTTAGATATAATTTTTTAAATTTTTTGAAAGGAAAAAAATGAAATTGGAGTTATCGAACAGAGTTCAAATTTTAAGTGAATCTATGACAATCGCTATCAGTTCGCTGGCACGCTCAATGAAAGCAGCAGGCGAAGATGTAATCAGTCTGAGTGCAGGAGAACCTGATTTTGACACACCAAAAGTCGTAAAAGAAGCTGTAATCGAAGCTATGGAAAAAGGAGCTTCAAAATATACTGCAAGTGCCGGCACACCAGAATGTTTAAAAGCGGTAGCCTATAAGTTGAAAAACGAAAATAATTTAAATTATAGCACAAGCGATATTATTACAAGCGTAGGTGCAAAACACTCGCTATTTAGTGTATTTTCAGCGCTTATAAATAAAGGCGATGAGGTTATAATTCCGGTTCCTTATTGGGTAACTTATCCGGAAATTGTAAAATATTGCGGCGGCGTGCCTGTTTTTGTGCAAGGTGATAAAAACAATAAACTGAAAATTACGGCAGGTGATCTTAAAAAAGCCATCACTCCTCGCACGAAAGCTTTTGTAATAGGTTCGCCAAGTAATCCTAGCGGATCAGTTTACAGTAAAAAAGAGCTTTTGGAATTTGCCGATGTTTTAAAAGATACAAATATCACTGTCATAAGCGATGAAATTTATGAAAAAATAAATTACGTAGGCGATTTTGTATCCGTTGCAGCGCTAAATGACGATATGTTTGAAAGAACAATTACGATAAACGGACTTAGTAAAAGTGCAGCTGTGACAGGTTGGCGTTTCGGATATCTTGCAAGCTCGCAAAAAAATCTAATCGCAGCCATTAAAAAATTGCAAAGTCAAAGCGTTTCAAATATAAGCTCAATTGTGCAAGCAGGCGCAATTCCTGCACTTTTAGGAAAATGTAACGAAGATGTTAAAAAAATGCTTACGGCATATAAAGAAAGAAGAGATTGGTTTGTGAATGCGATAAACTCTGTTTCAGGACTATCTGTAATAAAACCTGAAGGCGCTTTTTATCTATTTGTTGATTGCGGCGAAGTAGAAAAAGACAGCTTGAAATTTTGTAAAAAATTGTTAGAAAATGAAAAAGTTGCAACTGTTCCAGGAATCGGCTTTGGAATGGACGGATATTTCAGGGCAAGTTTTGCTACTGATTTGGAATCTATAAAAAAAGGCTTTTCTCGTATAGAAAATTTTGTAAAAAACTATAAAGCTTAATTTTAGGGCAACTTTGCCCTAAAATTTTTATTAATCTAATTAAATTTTAATATAAAATTCGCTAAATTTTGCGTAAAATTTTATGTAAAAAGGAGTAAAAATGGCGAATTTTAAACAAGATGAAATTTTTACCGCAACAGATATGGCAAGAAATTTCAGTGAAATTTTAAAAAAAGTAAAATCCGGTGAAATAAAAAAAGCAATGATTTTAAAGAATAATAAATTTGAAGCCGTGCTTATCAGTATGAGCGAATTTGAGCGCTTGGAAAAAGCGGTGGAACTTCTAAATATATTAGTTAAAAGGCAAAAAAATGGCAATTAAAAATATCGTTTTTGACGATACAGAATACAAAATCAGCTATGAAATTTTTGAGCCTTGCCAAACCGACACAAACGCGACCAATTCAGCAAATCAAACAGATATTGCAATAAAAAAAGATAATATAAAATGCGGCAAAACTTGCCATGCAGGTGAAAGTACAGCCGATAATATATTTAAAAATAAAACAGAATTTGATGAAAATCATCCATATAAACAAAATATTTTATCTGCAGAAAATGAAAAAAGTTATTTGAGTAAAAAAAAAGATTCTTTTAAAACTATCGATAAATCAGAAGATTTATTAAATTTTGAAAACAAAAATTCAGATGATGAAAAAAACTTGGCGCAAAATTGCGATGAAACTGAACAAAATAATGAAAAAATAAAACAAAACAGTAAAATTCCGCAAATTTTAATAATTCATGGCTGGGGAGCAAATAAAGAGCTGATGATTAAAGCGTTTGCAAAGCATTTTAAGCGCTTCCGTCAAATTTATATAGATTTGCCTGGTTTTGGCAAAAGTTCAATATCAAAACCATTAACTACTAAAATTTACGCAAAAATCGTGCGCGAATTTATGCAAAAATTTGGTGAATTTGACGCTGTTTTAGGTCATAGTTTCGGCGGAAAAGTTGCAGCAGTTTTAAATCCTAAAAATCTAATACTTCTTAGCTCGGCCGGAATTTTGGAACCAAAACCTTTTAAAGTTCGTGCTAAAATCGCATTTTTTAAACTCTTAAAAAATCTAGGTCTTGGAAAATTTTATAAATTGTTTATTTCAAAAGATGTCGCAGGAATGAGCCCTGTAATGTATGAAACATTTAAAAATGTCGTAAATGAAGATTTTTCTAAAATTTTTGCAAATGCAAATCCGCGAAAATGCTTGATTTTTTGGGGAGAAGAAGATCACGCAGTAAGTTTAAAAAGCGGCGAAAAAATAGCGGAACTTATAAAAAATTCGAAATTTTTCAAATTAAAAGGCGATCACTTTTTCTTTTTACTTCACCCTAATTTTATCACTCAAAATATAGAAAAGGAAATTTTATGTTGAATATTTTGAATTTTATAAATTATTTTCTTTGCATTTTTGCCGTCGGATTTTATCTGATCACGGTTTTACAATGGTTTTCTTATAAATTTGAAAGGATTATTTTTCATTTTACCAAGCCGCTTTGGCATATTTATTTTCTGTTTTTTCCCGTAATTATCTATTTTGCTTCATTCTTTATAAAAAACGGCGATAAATTTTTATTTGTTTTTTTAGTTATTTTTTATGTTTTTCTTATTTTCTGGCATAAAAAACTTGACAAAAAACTAGTCTTTACTGCTCGTGTAAAAAGATTTTTTGCGTTTTTGGCTTTTTTTTCCATTTTAATTGCAGTTTCCTTTAATTTGCTTAAAGCGGATAATTTACCACTATTTTTGCCTTTTATTTTGACTTTTTTGTTCAGTTATGCTTACGAAAAAAAAGAAGCGAATAAATTTTATAAAATGGCGCAAAAAAAGCTTGCGAATATGCCTGATTTACTGATTATTCAAATCACGGCAAGTTTTGGAAAAACAAGTATAAAAAATTTTCTTTTTGAACTTTTAAAAGATGATTTTAAAGTACAAAAAACGCCCCGATCGGTTAATACATTAAACGGTATTATTCGCGATATAAATGAAAATTTATCTTATGACACGAAAATTTATATAGCTGAAGCAGGTGCTAGAAAAAATGGTGATATAAAAGAAATCACTCAGTTTTTAAATCCGCAAATCGTGCTTGTCGGAGAAATTGGCGCGCAACATATCGAGTATTTTAAAAGTATAGAAAATATACGGGCGACAAAACTTGAATCTCTTAGCTCAAATCGTCTAAAACACGCATTTTTACACTCAACTACTTTGCTTAAAGAAAACGAAACAAATACAATTTATGATAAACAAATCGCAAATTTCACTGCAAATTTAGACGGAATAAAACTTGAAATGAAAAGCGGCGAAAAAATTTTCGCTGAAATTTTAGGTGATTTTAATGCTCAAAATTTAGCAGCTTGTATTTTAATCGCAAAATTTTTAGGAATTAATGCGGAAAAAATAGCTAAAAATGCGAAAAATCTTCATTCGGTAGAACATAGACTTCAAAAAATAATGACAAATGAAAAATTTATAATTGATGACAGTTTTAATGGAAATCTGAAAGGGATGTGTGCAAGTTATGATCTTGTGAAAAATTACAAAGGCAGAAAAGTTATCATAACACCTGGAATTGTAGAAGGCACAAAAGAGATGAATGAAATTCTGGGTATCAAAATAAATGAAATTTTTGATTTAGTTATGATAACAGGAGATTTAAATGCCGAAATTTTAGGCGCTAAAATAGATTCAAAAAAATTGATTTTTATAAAAGACAAATCGAAAATGATTGAAATTTTAGGTGCCGAAACAAAAGCCGACGATTTGATTTTATTTTCAAACGACGCACCGAGTTTTATATAAAGGATAAATTTTGAAAGACATTACGCTGGTTTTGCTTGCAGCAGGAGATTCAACACGCTTTAAAGCGCCTTTTAAAAAACAATGGATTCGAATCGGCGAAATACCGCTTTGGCAATATGTAGCAAAAGATTTAAGTCAAAAATGCGATTTTAGCGATATTATAATTGTCGCAAACGAAAAAGAAATTTCATATATGAAAAAAATAGAGCGAAATTTCAAATACGCAAAAGGCGGCAAACTTCGCCAAAATTCGCTTGCAAATGCCCTTAAAAATGTGAAAAGCGAATTTGTATTTGTTAGCGATACGGCGCGAGCCGAAATTTCAAAAGATCTTATCGGGCGTTTAATAAATGAATGCGAAAAATTCGATTGCGTCAGCCCATTTTTAGGCGTTGTTGATACCGCGTATCTTGGAAGAAATCAAATCGACAGAAACGATTTAAAACTTATCCAAACTCCACAAATTTCTCGCGCGAATTTATTAAAAAAAGCACTTGAAAGCAATGAAATTTTTACTGATGACAGCGCCGCCGTAGCTTTTGCAGGCGGAAAGTTGGGATTTGTAGAAGGTGATGAAAAAGCCCGTAAAATTACATTTACGAGTGATTTGGCTCATTTTGATTTTACACCTGCGAGCGGTACAATTTTTACAGGAAACGGATTTGACGTGCACGCATTTGCAAAAGGCGAGTTTATAACGCTTGGTGGCGTTAAAATTCCTTGTGAATATTCGCTTGTAGGGCACAGCGATGCCGACGCGGCGATTCACGCTTTGATGGATGCGATTTTAGGAGCTTGCGGACTTGGCGATATAGGTGAGCTTTTTCCGGATACTGACGATAGTTTCAAAGGAATTGACAGCAAAATTTTACTTCAAAAAGTTGTAAATTTCGTGCATTTGCTTGGATTTAAAATCATAAACGCCGATATTACGATAATCGCTCAAAAACCTAAAATTTCGCCATATAAAGAAAAAATGTGTGAAATTTTAAGTGAAATTTTGCAAACTTCACGCGTAAATGTAAAAGCTTCAACTACTGAAAAATTAGGCTTTGTAGGTCGAGTAGAAGGTGTAGCGGCAATTGCAAGCGCCAATTTGGGATATTTTGATTGGAGAAAATTTTAAAATTTCCGTTATATAATATTATTTTTAATTTTTTCACGCCAATTTAAATTTTAATAATTTTTAACTAAATTAAATTTTATATTTTTTAATATGACGTGGAATTTTTAAATTTCACATTTCAGCGTTTTTTAAAAAATAATGTGCAAAATTTTTAATTTTCACGTATTGATTTAAATTTTAAAATCTTTTATTTTTACTGAGAGATTATAAAACGGTGTTAAGAACAAATTTAAAAAATCCGTTCTTAATTTATTTGTAAATAGTTTTTTTAATTTTTTAAAATTTACTGAAAGATATATTCAAAATAATGATGTTGTGGAATATACTACAAAGTTACATCAAATAAAATAGCTATAATTCCTGTATGACAATAAAATCTATATAATTTAAGAAGTTTATGTTGATGATGTTTTAAAAGATACAAATATAAAATGTGAAAATTTTTTTAACTATTTGAAATTCTTTTCAAACTATTAAAAAAAATTGAAAAATAGACACATTTATCAAAATTTAACAATCAATAAAACAAAATCAAAAACTGCATTCGACACTTTAAAAAAACAACATCATTTAATAAAAAATTCTTTTTGTTGTTTTTTAAATTCTTAAAATTATAAATTTTTTTAAAATTCAATAATTTTAGCGCCGTATAGATTAAAATTTAAAATTAAACTACTATTTTCCATTTAAATTTTAAAGAGAAATATTTTATTTAAGTTATTTATTTTTTTTTAAAATTTCGCGCTTATAAATTAAAAAATAAATTTTACTTAAAAATTTCAGTATAATTTTTTTTCATAAAATCAATTACCGCGATAACTTCATCAACGCCCTGTACGTTCGAATTTGATAAGATTTCATCAATGTTTTCAATATAAATTTCAGTAGCTTTTGCTAATTTTTCTTTTTTGACACCGGCATAAAATAGCGCCGCTTCAAGTAAAATACTCACTTCGTAAGATAATTCGTCCATTGAAATTTCATCTTTCATTATTCTTCCTTTGTTTTTTGATCGATTAAATTTTGAAATTGAGCTTTTATATTTGTATAATCGTTGCAATCTTTAAACGCGCCGAATAAACCACCGCTTGCATTTATATGTCCGCCACCACCGACTAAATTTTTAGCTATTAAAGAAACATCGGCATTTCCGTTTGCGCGGAAACTGAGCGTTTTTTTAGATGTAATATCTACAAAAAAATCTATATCCGGATTATTTACCAAAAAATCATTTCCAATAATTGAAGTAGAACCGATATTATAAGTCAAAATCCCTTTTTTATCTTTATAAATTACACTAAGTTCATCTTTGCGTGCGCTTAAACGCTCAACTACATAATGAGATATAAGATTACCAAGAGTATCATCAAATGAGCTTTTGAAAAATTCCTTTTTAAGCGAATGAACTGCACTATCAAGCGCTATATGCGCGTTTTGCATATTTATAAAACCGCAAATTTTAGAAATCAGAAATTGTAAATATTCAAAACTTTCATTTGCAAACATAACTTTGTTAAGCTCTTTTGCGCCGCTGATAAGTCCGAGACAAACTTTTCCAAGCTCAAAATCAGCATCATCTTTAAGCCAAATATCGGCTGCATTTACAACGTTCACCAGTTTATGAAGTTTATCGTTTTCACCGAAAATTTTTGAAAAAAAATCATAAACTATTTTTGTCGCACAGCGCGAACTGTCCATAAAATACCAGGAATAATTTTTAACGCATTCAATCCCGCTTATATGATGATCAAGTAAGATAATCTTTGCATTTTTTTCAGCAATTTTTTGTGAAAATTTTTCACATTGAGAAAGCGTTAAATTTAAATCACTTATCAAAATAAGTGATTTTTCATCGTCAAGTTTATTTAAAATCAGCTCAAATTTTTCGTCTATTTCATGACCATAATTTGAATTGAAATTATGCACATTTTTAATATAAAAATTGCTGACAAATTGCGCTGCATAGCCATCTAAATCAGTATGTGAAAGGTGAAAAAATTTCATTTATTACTCTCTTTTATAAAATTTTCCAGTGTAAAATTATCTAGAATTGCGTCGACTTTATTTTGAATGCCGCTGAAAATATGCCAAATTTCACAAATTTCACCTTTGTTTGATGGGCAAGAAGCGCGATTATTTGAGCATTCAAAAATGGAATTTTGCTTTTTTTCAGCGCTTTGGACAATTTCATTCAGCGAAATTTCAAGCGGCTTTTTTGCCAACAAAAATCCGCCTTTTGCGCCTTTGAATGATTGTAAAATTCCGTCGCGCGCCAAATCCTGCAAAATTTTAGCTAAAAAACTTTTTGGAATTTTCAGCTCGTTTGATATAGCATCTACGCCGACAGGTTCTTTATTTCGCGCAATAAAAATCATTGAAAGAAGTGCGTATTCACTCGCCTTTGTAAAAAGCATTTTTATCCTTTTAAAAAAAACATTTTACTATTTTAGTGCTTAAAACTTGTAATTTCATAAAAATTTAGCAAAATTTTTAAAATATTTATAAAATTTCAGTTTAATTTGATAAAAAATTTGTATAATAACATTTTTATCTTAAATACCGCTCAGGAGGTCAAAAATGGCTTTAGATACGGCTCAAAAAGCACAAATAGTTGCGAAATTCGCTAGAAAAGAAAAAGATACAGGCTCATCGGAAGTACAAATTGCACTTTTAAGTGCGCGTATAGATTCCATAACTGAGCATATGCAAAACAATCCGAAAGATTTTTCATCACGTCTTGGACTTCTAAAATTAGTAGGTCAAAGAAAAAGACTTATGAAATATCTAAAAAGCACCAATTATGGGGCATATTCTAAACTCGTAAACGAGTTAAATCTAAAAGATAAATAATTATGGCGGAATTTTTCCGCCAACTCTCACTTTTTTTAATAAAATCAAAATTTTAATTATGTTAAAATAGCAGGTTTAAATTATAAATTTTAAGGTAAAACAATGATACAAAAGGCTTTAGGAAAAATTTTCGGCACGAAAAATGACAGAATTGTAAAAGCATATGCAAAGCGAGTAGCAAAAATAAATGCTTTGGAACCTACTTATGAAAAACTTAGCGACGATGAATTAAAAGATAAATTTTCAAAACTTAAAGAACAGGTTTTAGCACAAAAACTTACACTTGATGATATACTTTATGATGTTTTCGCGATTGTCAGAGAGGCCAGTAAAAGAGTTTTGAAAATGCGCCATTTTGACGTTCAACTAATAGGCGGAATGGTGCTTCATGACGGAAACATAGCAGAAATGAAAACAGGCGAAGGAAAAACTTTAGTTGCAACTTTACCCGTTGTTTTAAATGCGATGAACAAAAAAGGAGTTCATGTCGTAACGGTAAATGATTATCTTGCTAAGCGTGATGCCGCTGATATGGGCGTTTTGTATAATTTTTTGGGATTTTCAGTCGGCGTAATTTTAGGCGGAAATTATGATGATAAGGCAAGAAAAGAAGCTTATAATTGTGATATAACTTACGGCACAAACAATGAATTCGGCTTTGATTATCTGCGCGATAATATGAAATTTAGAAAAGAAGACAAGGTTCAAAGAGGACACAATTTCGTAATTGTTGATGAAGTGGATAGTATTTTAATAGATGAAGCAAGAACCCCATTAATCATCAGCGGTCCTACAAATCGCACGCTTGATGGATATATAAAAGCAAACGAAGTTGCAAAACAGATGAAACGCGGAGAGCCGGCAGATCCGCTTGATAAAAATTCAAAAGCAACAGGTGATTTTACACTTGATGAGAAAAATCGTGCTGTAATGATAACAGAAGCCGGTATAAGTAAAGCTGAAAAACTTTTTGGCGTAGATAATCTTTACAGTCTTGATAATGCTGTCTTAAGTCACTATCTGGATCAAGCCCTAAAAGCAAATTATCTTTTCGAAAAAGATGTGCATTACGTAGTAAAAGACGGGCAAGTAGTAATCGTGGATGAATTTACCGGTCGTCTTAGCGAAGGAAGACGTTTTAGTGAAGGACTTCATCAAGCGCTTGAAGCGAAAGAAGGAGTAAAAATTCAAGAAGAGAGTCAAACTTTGGCTGATATTACATTTCAAAACTACTTCCGTCTTTATGACAAACTTTCAGGAATGACAGGAACAGCTCAAACAGAAGCAACAGAATTTTCTCAAATTTATAAATTGGAAGTTATTTCTATTCCTACAAATTTACCTGTCAAAAGAATTGATCAAAACGATCTTATTTATAAAACCGAAAAAGAAAAATTTGATGCCGTAATAGCTCAAATCAAGTATTTACATGCAAAAGGACAACCTGTACTTGTAGGAACCGCTTCAATAGAAAAAAGTGAAAAATTACATGAACTTTTGACAAAAGAGAAGATTAACCACTCTGTTTTAAATGCCAAAAATCACGAAAAAGAGGCGCAAATCATAGCAAATGCCGGAGATAAAGGAGCTGTGACCATTGCTACAAATATGGCGGGACGCGGTGTTGATATAAAAATAAATGACGAAGTTCGCGCACTTGGAGGACTTTATATACTTGGAACGGAGCGCCACGAAAGCAGACGAATAGACAATCAGCTTCGCGGTCGTTCGGGTCGTCAGGGGGATCCTGGTGAAAGCCGTTTTTATCTTAGTTTGGAAGATAATTTACTTAGAATCTTCGGAAGTGATAAAATTAAGCACATAATGGAAAGGCTTGGTCTTAAAGAAGGCGAAAGTATAGAATCAAGGCTTGTAACAAAAGCCGTCGAAAATGCACAAAAAAAGGTGGAAAGTCTGCATTTTGAATCAAGAAAATATATCCTTGAATATGATGATGTCGCAAACGAACAAAGAAAAGTAATTTATAGATACCGTAACGAACTTCTTGAAGCTGATTTTGATCTGCATGATAAAATCATTTCAAATCGTGAAGATTATATTGCAAATGTACTTGATCGTCTTGAAATTTTTGATGGGGACAGCAAGGAAAATTTTGACATACAAAAAATAGCTTCTATTATAAAATCAGAAACTACTGAAATTTTAGATGAAAATAAGTTATCAAAAGCTGAAGATTACAAAGAATTAAAAGAAGAAATTATAAAAGAACTTAGAGATTTTTATGAAGAAAAAATGGCTCCTGTCGATAATGAGCAACGAAAATCAATCGAAAAAATGCTTTATCTTCAAATAGTGGATCGGGACTGGCGCGAACATTTATACCAAATGGATATCCTAAAAACCGGCATCGGTCTTCGAGGATACAATCACAGAGATCCGCTAACGGAATATAAAAAGGAAAGTTATAATCTTTTTGTAGAGCTCGTAATGCGCCTAAAAAGCGACAGCATTCGCACATTGCACTCAATAAGATTCAAAACACAGGAAGAAATTGAAGCTGAAAGACGTGCAATTGCCGAACTTCAAGCAAAATTACAAGAAGAGGAGCAAAAAAAATTAAAAATGAGCGGTGCGGATAAAGGCGGAGAAGATTTGGAAAAAACAAAAAATGTTCCTTATCGTGCTCCGAAAAAGATCGGTAGAAATGAACCTTGCCCTTGCGGAAGTGGCAAAAAATACAAAGATTGCCATGGTAAAAGCGGTCCAAAAAAAGGTCTTTTTGCAAATAATGATTGAAAATTTTAATTTAAAATAAAGTCTTATTCGTAAAATTTGCATTATTTAAGACTTTATTACGTTAAAATTTAAAAATTTTTATGTAAAATTTCGCCTTATTTTTTTTGTAAATATGAAATTTTATATTAAATTGTGGCGACATTTAAAAATTTTCAGTAGTTAATTTTTCTGCTTTAAAAAAACAGGAATAATAAAGGTAAAATTTTGGTTAAATATCTGCTTTTTAAATATCTGCGTTTTGATAAAACTCAGCCGTTTATAACTCTTTCGGCTATTTTGGCATTTATAGGCGTAAGTGTCGGACTTATGGTATTGATAGTCGCTATGGCGATTATGAACGGCTTTGATAAAGAATTTGAGCGTAAACTTTTTACAATGAATTATCCAATAACGATTTTCAGTCCGTTTCGCGGTGCAATTACTGCAGATGAAGTGGATAATTTAAAAACTATGTTTCCACAAATGAAATTCAGCCCATACATAACTTCGCAAGTCATCGTAAAAAGCGGCGACAAACTGGAAGGTGGGCTTATTTTCGGTGTAAATATCGAAGATGAAAAGCAAATCAACTCGGTCGTAAAAGACGGAATAAAAGACGCAAATCTGACAGACTTCGGAATTTTACTTGGTAGCGGACTGACAGGCGAATTAAACACTGCAAAAAATGATAAAGTCACTCTTATTTTTACAAAAAACGATCCGAGCGGATTTTCTCTAATACCGAAAATGAAACGCTTTGATGTGCGAGCAGATTTTACTTCAGGACTTATTGCATATGATAAAGTTTATATGTATGCAAATGCGGACGATTTGGCAAAAATTTTAGGTTATAAAAGTGGCGATTTCGACGGTGTTCATATTTATTCCGACGATCCGTTTAATGATATAAAAAAAATTAACGAAATTTTGCCGCAAACTGCTAGAGCTATTGGCTGGTGGGAACAAAACGGTAATTTTTTCTCGGCTCTTGCGCTTGAAAAACGTGCACTTTTTATCGTTTTAATGCTTATAATTTTAGTTGCCAGCTTGAATATCGTAAGTTCACTTTTGATGACTGTGATGAATCGCCGTCAGGAAATCGCACTTTTACTCAGTCTTGGTGCAAGTAAAAAAGAGGTAAAGCAAACTTTTTTTAGACTTGGCGCGGTAATAGGCGGTAGTGGAATAATTTTCGGGCTTATTTTAGGACTTTTTGGAGTTTGGCTGCTTGGAAATTTTGACATCGTAAAACTTCCTGCTGATGTATATGGAAGCTCAAAACTACCTATGGAACTATCTTTTAGTGATTTAGCGATGATTTTAGGTGGCGCGATTGCGATTGTGCTTATATCGTCATTTTATCCGGCAAAAAAAGCAACGCAAGTTGATGTTCTTGATACTTTGCGAAATGAGTAGGATTAATTTAAAATTATAAAATATTTATGATTATTTAAAAATTGCGCTTAATTGAATAATGATTTAGTACAAAATTGCATTTTTAAAATTATAAAATCAATAATTTTTATATTTGATAATTGAAAAGTGAGCATTCAAATTGAACTTATAACTAATATTTTTTTATAAAAAAAACAAATGTTTTTATAAAATTTATTTTATTTGTACTATTTTTTTGATTTATGATAAAAATATTTTTAAAACACATAAAATAGTAAAAAAATATAAAATTAATGACATATCTTTTGTCTTTGATAAATTTGCTGATTTATATATGCTAAAAGGACTTTCTGTAAATACTAAAAGTTTTATTGGTATATTTTGGTATATAACTAGTAATTTATATAAAAATTCCACTAAAACTAATTTTTTATACATCTTTAACTGCCTTTCCTAAAAATTATTTGACGAATTATAACTCTATATCATTATATTTTTTCAATAAAGTTATTTAAGGTTTTATAGAAATAATTTTAGTTAAATATGAAGTCTTTATGAAATTTATTGCGAAAAATACAATTGATAAAAATAAAATTAAAATATTTAAAATTTTACCTAACGATATTCATTGATTTTATGCGAGAAATTAGTAAATTCCTATTTGGAATAAGATTTGAATCTTTACCTAAAAAAGGCGTGGTAAGTGCTATTTGACCGATTATTTCGCGTCCGTCATCAATTGTTTTAAGCCCCCAAATATCATGCAAAATAGCTATATTTTCATCTACAATTCCTGCATAAAGCATAATGTGCCCGTTCATATATAAAAGCGTCCTGAAAGGCTTACCGAATGCTTTTATTTGCGCAGTTTTTTGTAAATTATCCATACCGTAAAAACTATAAATTTCACCGATATTTCCTTGCAATTTTGAATTTCTTGGAAGCCAGATACCGTAAGCAAAAAGCAGATTTTTAGTCATCAAAGAGCAATCTCTCAAACCTTCAAAGCCGCCCCAACCGTATTTTTCACCAAGCAAACTGGAAATTGAGGCCTTAAGATTAGAATCATTAAATTGCAAAGGAAAAATTCCCGCATTTTCTTTTGAAATTTTAAAATTTAAAACACCTGTTCCGCTAATAAATTTTCCTTTTAAAAACTGCTTATCTTCGCTTTTATACGGCAAAATCGTCCCTATTTTAGCCTTAAATAAAATTTTATTTTTTTCATCTAAAACGTCCGTGTTGTCTTTTAAAATTGCTAAAAATTTTTGATTTTGATACTGTGTTGCTTCATCGTCGCTTAAAAATTTTATATTTTTGGATTCTATCCAACCCCAAACAGCGTCATTTTGCACAAACGCCCACAATCCGCTCGCGCTATAATGTGAAACAAAAAGAGGATAACCTGCTCCAAGAGCGGAATTGGCAAGATAATCAAACGGGGCGCATTCACCGGGTTTTTTAAAATCCAAAAAAAACGGTTCGTTTGTAGGTAAATTTCTAAGCAAAGAATTTTTAACAGTTATTGCTTTCCCGAAAATTTCACCAAAATTTTCTTCTTTTGTTTCATTATTTAAAAAATTTATAAAATTTTCATTATGTTTTTTGCCTGATTTATCAAAAAATTTATCATATTTTATATAGCTTTTATTTGCCCAAAATATATCTTTCGGCAATTTTTTTGGCGTTTTATAATACCAAGGACTAAAATATTTTTGCAAAGCCGCCTTTTCATCTATTGGCAAAGTTTCAGTTATTTGTGGTAAAATTTGTGCGTTTTGCCTTAAATCAAGATTTTTAAAATATTGATTTGTAGGAGTTTTACTTGAACATGCCGCAAAAAATACGCATATAAAAATTAATATGATTTTTTTCATTATCTGCCTTTTTGCGCTATTTTATAAAATTTTAGGATAAAATTTGGTTAATTTTCTTTTAAAAACACTTGAAAACTCGAATATTTTTATAACAGGAAGCGGCGGAGTCGGCAAAAGTTATGTCATAAAAGAGGTGATAAAAGCTTATACCGATACAAAACGTAAATATATAGTTCTTGGAAGTACCGGAATCAGCGCCGTTTCAATCGGCGGAATAACACTTCATAGCTTTTTTAAATTTGGAATCTGCAAAAATTATATGGAATTAAAACGTCATGACAGATCTCAAAAAAGCGCAATAAATGAACTTAAAAAATTTTTGAAAGATTGTGAGCTTATTGTAATTGATGAAATTTCTATGATCAGTGGCGAAATTTTTGATATGATAGCTTATCGTCTGAATGAATGCAAATACAGTGGAAAAATCATCGTTGCAGGTGATTTTTACCAGCTTCCGCCAATCGTTAAAAAAAGCGAATTGCCTGATTCTACACTCTTTGGAAGCTCACGTTATGCATTTGGGACACAAAGTTGGAATGATATGGAATTTGTCTGTATAGAAATGGTAGGTTCGAAACGCACAACAGATGAATTTTTATATAAAATTTTATCAAATCTTCGAGTTGGATATATTGACGAAAATTGCACCGATTTTATACGCTCAAAAATAATCTCAAGTAAAAACATACCGCTGAAATCAACCGTAATTTACGGCAGAAATTATGAAGCAAATACGCTAAATAAAAAAAGGCTTAATATGCTTAAAACGCCGCTATTTACAAGTTTCGGCAAACTTATAAATCGCAAAGAAAATACTCTGAATGATGAAAAAATAGAAAAATGGATAAAAACGCTTAATATTTTGCCTGAATTTCACTTTAAGATAGGAGCGAAAGTAATTTTTACGGCAAATAAAAAAGACGAATATTACAACGGCGAGCAAGGTTTTATAAAAGAAATAACTGAAAATGACGGAGACATAAATGAGCTCATTATAGAAAAAAATAACGGTGACATTGTATATTTGGAGCGCGCAAGCTATGATTATAATGATTTTAAATTAAAAGATGGAGAGATTATAGATGAGCCGTTTGCTACATTTTATCAATTTCCTTTAAAGTTAGCTTATGCTATAACTATTCACAAATCACAAGGAATGAGTATAAGAAATTTGATTTGTGATATCGATCATATTTTTGAAAACGGACAACTTTATGTCGCACTTTCAAGAGCTATTTCTGCAGAATGGCTTTCCGTGCTTTATTCGCGCGCAATGCCGTTAGAAACTTACATACAAAAAATCGTTAAAATCGACCCTGAAATAGCAAAATTTTATGAAACAAATAAATTTATATATATAAAAAATCAAATAATTGAATAAAATTTGCTGTTTTTTTTGCAACAAAATAAATTATGAGTATTTAAAATTTCAATACGGCGGAAAAGTATTTAAAAAATACATTAATGTAAATTTAATACAAAAAACGGCTCATTATTTTTTAAATCAATGTAATATCCAAATATAAAGACACCTGTAAGTGTAATACATAATAAATTAAAAATTATACTTGAAAATATCTGTAGAAGTGCGGTAATGAAATTTTTTATATCTTATAGCTATAGCAGTAAAATAGATAAAATGCGGCTTTACATTTCAATAAACGAAACATACGATAAAAAGCATATTTCTGTTAAATATTTAATTATAAAGAACTTGAAAGCACCGAAATAATTCTTGAAAAAGATAGAAATAAAACAACTTCTTAATCAAAAATGCTTAAATAATTGCATATTAAAAAGTTCAGCAATAAATTTTAATTTGCAAGCTTGAAATTTTTAAAACCTTTATATCGTTGCATAAATTTTCGTGCTGTAAAATCAATTTGAAAATGGATTAAAGGACTTAAAATTACATTAAAAAATAAAAATTTATAATGCGGTTTTATCATTATATATATCAAAAATTTTAAATTTCGTATAATGTATTTAAAAAAATTATTAAATTTGTATAGAATATGAATGTTTTTAATAAAATTAAATATTGCATTTTATCGCAGCTATAATCTGCAAACTTATAATAAAATCTATTTTTTCTTTCTTTTCGCCTGTATTTTACTGCTACACAATAGCATTGTCTTATTTGCCAAACGACTGAAAGCTTTAAAAAGATATTAAAATTTTATTAAAAACAGTAAGTTTTATATTTGTGGTTTTGTGAGTGGTTTAATCGCTTTTATAGTTTATTTATTGCTAAAAAATTCTATTTATTTGACACAAAAGGCATGTGATTTATTTTAAAATATAAATTTTCACAACTGATTATTGTAATTTTTTTAGCTTATTTTTAAGTTACTTATATTTTTAAACGTTAAAATATTAAGATATTTTAAATTAAACAAAACATTTTAACACTATTTTTTCACATTTAAAATTTTTGAAACTATAAAAATTTCATCTTTTTTTAAGAAGATCCTGCAAACTTTCCTGTACGCATTTTCCACCTAAAATTTTAAAAACTTCACTAGCTATAGGCGTGTAAATTTCTTTATTTTCGCTGATACGAACGATAGCTTCCGCCGTATAAACTCCCTCGGCTACTTCGCCAAGCTCGCGTAAAATTTCATTCAATTTTTTTCCGTTTGCAAGTCCCAAACCGACGCGATAATTTCTTGAAAGCACGCTAGAAGCGCTTAAAAAAAGATCTCCTGCGCCGCTAAGACCTAAAAACGTTTGATCTTTCGCACCAAAAAATTTTCCAAATCTTGCCATTTCTATAAGTCCGCGAGAAATAAGGCTTGCTCTTGCATTATTTCCAAGTTTTAATCCGTCACAAATTCCGCTTGCGATGGCAATTACATTTTTATAAGCTCCGCAAATTTCAGCGCCTATTACATCATCATCAGGATATGTTTTAATAAATTTAGGAAAAAGTGAAGCGTAAAATTTAGCTAAATCATGATTTGTTGAGCTTGCTACAAGAGCGCAAGGTAAATTTTGCATAACTTCCGCCGCAAAAGAAGGACCTGAAAGAAATGCGAGATTTTTATCATCTGTAAATTCGGCGAAAATTTCATTTAAAAATTTGCCCGTTTTAGCTTCAATTCCTTTTGAGGCAACCAAAATTTTTTGATTTTTATTTTTAAAATTTGCTTTTAAAAATTCTCTTGTATGTTGAGCTGCAAGCACAAAAACCAAGACTTCGCATTCAAACGCCTCTTCAATACTTACAAAACCATTCATTTCACGTTTGTGAAAAGAAGTTATCACACATTCATTTTTTGAGCCAAGAGCGTGAAATAGCGCACTGCCCCATTTTCCTGCGCCAATTATTGCGATTTTCATAATTTTTGTTTCAAAAGTTCATTTACTTTAGCAGGATTAAAAGCGCCCTTGCCCTCTTTCATAACTTGCCCTACAAAAAAACCGAATAATTTATCTTTGCCATTTCTATATTCAGCTACTTTTTGCTCATTTTTACTAATCACTGCATCAATTACCGCTAAAATTGTAGCATCGTCGCTAACTTGTTTTAATCCGAGCTTTTTGATTACATCATCAACTGAAATTTCAATATTTTCCATAATAAAATCAAGTACTTCTTTTGCAGCTTTTTGGCTTATCGTGCCATCTTCTATTCTGCTTAAAAGATCAGACATTTTAGCGCTATCTATAGGACTGTCTTCGATTGTAAGACCGTTTTTAAGTCTTCCATTAAGTTCTACGTTCAGCCATGTTACGCAAAGCTTCGGTTCATGACCTGCATTTATCAAATCCTCAAAAAATTTAGCATGTTCATAACTTGAAATAATAACTTCCGCGTCGTCTTTTTTAAGACCGAGCTCATTTATATACCGCTCTTTTTTCTCATTAGGAAGTTCAGGAATTTTTCTTGCTTCTTTTAACATTTCATCGGAAATTTCAACGGTCAATAAATCAGGATCCGGAAAATAACGATATTCTGCGCTATCTTCTTTGCTTCTCATAGATCTTGTTGTAAAATTTGAAGTATCAAAAAGTCTGGTTTCCTGCACTACGAGTTCGCTATATTTTCCGTCTTCCCAAGCATCGATTTGACGCGCTACTTCATATTCTATAGCTTTTTGCACAAATTTAAATGAGTTTAGATTTTTGATTTCCACTCTTGTATATAATTTTTCATCACCTTTTGGACGAATACTTACGTTGACATCGCAGCGAAATGAGCCTTCTTGCATATTTGCATCGCTTATATTTATAAATCTCAAAATAGAGTGAAGTTTTTTCAGATACGCAACAGCTTCATCGCCGCTTCTCATATCAGGCTCGCTTACAATTTCAAGAAGCGGCGTTCCTGCACGGTTTAAATCCACCAAACTTCTTCCTTCTTCGTGTGTGTTTTTTCCTGCATCTTCTTCAAGGTGAGCTCTTGTGATACCGATTCTTTTATTTTCGCCATTTATATTTATAAAAAGTTCTCCGTGTTCAACAATCGGAATCGTAAATTGTGAAATTTGATAAGCTTTCGGCAAATCCGGATAAAAATAATTTTTTCTGTCAAAAACAGATTTTTTGTTTATTGTCGCATTCACGGCAGTTCCAAACATTATCGCCTTTTTTACGGCTTCTTTGTTTAAAACCGGTAATGCTCCCGGCAAAGCCAAGCACGTAGGACAAACGTGAACATTTGCTTTGTCACCGAAACTCGTAGGACAAGAGCAGAAAATTTTAGTTTTAGTATTTAACTGACAATGAACTTCCAAACCGATAATAGTTTCAAACATTTTTTACCTTTTTAAAATTTAAAATTTTACTATTTTACTACGATTATGTTTAAAATTTGATTTTATGGAAATTTTAACGATTTTAGTATTTCGAATTTTTAAAATTTAATGTTTTTTTGCGGTTTGAAAATTTTATCAATTAGATAAAATTTCATAAGAATTTTTCTAAATTTTAAATAATCTGTTTTTAATTTTATATCAATATTTTTATTTTGCAATCAAAAAAGCTTCTTTTAAATCAATAGAACCTTCATAATAAGCTTTTCCGACGATTACACCATAAATTTTACCGCTTTGTTTTAAAGCTTTTATATCGCTTAAATCTTTTACGCCGCCGCTTGCAATCGTCTTTATGCCACTTGATTTTGCTATTTCTTCACTGAATTTTACATTTACGCCGCTAAGCATTCCGTCTTTACTTATATCGGTGCAGATTATCGCTTCCACTCCGGCATCAGCGTAAATTTTTGCAAGTTCGCAAGCTTTTATATTAGAAACTTCCGCCCAGCCTTCAGTAGCTACAAAACCGTTTTTTGCGTCGATTCCGACGGCAATTTTATATTTTTTTGCCATCTGTTTTACAAATTCAGGATTTTTTAAAGCTACAGATCCCAAAATAAAACGCGAAACACCTGAATTTTTATAAAATTTTATGCGTTCCTCATCTCTTATTCCGCCACCAACTTCTATTTTAAGGTTTGTAGATTTTACAATTTTTTCTATAGTTTTTGCATTTTTAGCTTCTCCTGCAAAAGCACCGTCAAGATCAACGATATGAAGCCATTTAGCACCCAAATCGGCAAATTTTTCAGCTAATTCCCATGGTTTATCACTGTAAATTTTAGCTGAGTTCATTTCGCCTTTTTTAAGTCTTACTGCAAATCCGTTTTTTAAATCTATAGCCGGTAAAATTTCCATTATAACTCCACAAAATTTTTAATAATTTTTATACCGCTTTCGGCACTTTTTTCAGGGTGAGGCTGAAAAGCGAAGATATTTTCATAATTTATCGCGCTAATAAACTCATAACCGTAATTTGTAGTCGCTAAAACTATACTTTCATCGCTGATGATATGATAAGAATGCACAAAGTAAAAATATTCAAATTCTTTTAATCCGCAATTTATCGGCGTCTGCTTTTTAAAATGAGCTGTATTCCAGCCTACATGCGGAATTTTAAGATCCGTTTTAAATTTTGTTTTATCAAATTTTATAATCTCACCTTTTAAAATTCCAAGTCCGCCAAACTCGCCGAATTCGGTACTTTTCTCAAATAAAAGTTGCATTCCTAGACAAATTCCAAGAAAATATTTGCCGCTTTTTATAAAATTTATAATGGCTTCATCTAAATTTTTTGCGCGAAGTTTTATCATAGCATCGCCAAAAGCACCGACACCAGGTAAAATTATTTTATCACAATTTAAAATTTCATCTGCCTTATCTAAAATTTTAAATTTTGCATTTACAAAATTTAAAGCATTTGCCACGCTTTTTAAATTTCCTGCGCCGTAATCTATAATTCCTACCATTTTTTTCCGTTTTTTAATGTCCAAAGATAAATGCTGAGCGATATAATTAAAATTCCGACAGCGCAAATTAAATAAACGGCATATACGATATTTTCAGGCTTTGTAATCGAAAATTTAAAAACAAGCATAAGTGCTTCAATAGCCAAAGCTATGATTATTGAAGCTATAAAACGAATCATCGTTTTTGAAGTTCCGCTACTGTCTTTACCCGACCCGTTTCCTAAAACCTCTTCTTCAAAAATCGCTTTAATCAAATCAAAAATAGCAAGAGCAAGAGTAAGAATAATCGTAAGCTCAAAAATACGACTTATATCAATCTGCTCAAAATTTGAAACTAAAATCTTGCTTATACCGATATAAAACAGGCAAGCAGTAACAAACAAAAGCGCAAGCGAAAAAATTGCATAAATCATTTTGCTTATGCTTCCAAAAGTGCTGTCGACAGAGCTTGGACTGATCATATTTAAAAGCGCATAAAGCCCGATATCAACACAAGCTACGAATTTCAGTTCTCCTTTATCGTCATATATAGGATAACCGGCGGTAACACAAAGTTCATTTGTCAGTTTTGACGGATACGGATCTGTCAGCACGCAACGTTTTTCGCGCACCGCCCTGTAATAATAAGAGCGATTTGTGCGATTTTCACCTTTTCCGACGCGATTTTTATCAATCAAAGAAATATTGTTTTCAACTTGAAATCCGTTTGAATCAAGTATGTAAAGCGCTTCAAAATTCATATTTTCATGAACCATTTTCTCAAATCCTGAATGTATCAGCTCGGCACTGACTCCAGGTAAATTATTCGGAATATTTCTATTAAAAAGATAACACATATAAGCTCTTGCTTTGTAACGAATTTGTTGAAATTCTTGTATTTCTTTGATTAACATTGACCGCCTTTGTTGTGATGAAATTCAGGAACAATTTGAGTTAAATAATTTACAATTTCATCTGTTGTTTTCAGTTTTAAAAGCTCTTCTATCTGCTCGTTTAATTTGTTTATATCATATTTATTCGAATGTGTTACAAAAATTGATTTATATTCCGTCATTTTGTCGTTTTCATCGACAATAAGCTCTTCAAAAAGTTTTTCTCCTGGACGAAGTCCTACGAATTTGATGCCCAAATTAGGTTTTCCCGCAAGCTGAAGCATACGATTCGCCAAATCCACGATTTTAACAGGTTCACCCATATCAAGTACAAAAAGTTCGCCACCTTTCGCGATGGAAGCTGCTTGAAGCACAAGCTGGCAAGCTTCACTGACAAGCATAAAATATCTTACGATATCCGGATGAGTTACGCTTAAAGGTTCGTTATTTTCAATCTGTTTTTTAAATTTTGGAATCACGCTGCCACTACTTCCAAGCACATTTCCAAATCTAACTGCTACAATTTGAGTATCATTTGTAGATGAGTTTAGTCCGTAAAGCTCACAAATGCGTTTTGTTGTACCCATTATGCTGGTTGGTCTTACAGCTTTATCTGTTGAGATTAAAACTAGTTTTTTAACTTTAAACTCAATTGCCAAATCTGTCAAATATTTCATACCTAAAATATTATTTTCTATTGCCTGAAACGGATTATATTCGCACATCGGTACATGTTTGTAAGCAGCTGCATGAACTATAACTTCAGGATGAAATTCTTCAAAAACAGCGCGAAATTCGTCATAATGAATGATATTCATCATTTTTAAAACATTTCGCTTATCCTGATTCGTTTCCTGATCGATTTTATAAAGATTATATTCGCTATGATCCACCATTATAAGGCGTTTTGCACCAAATTTCAGACATTGTTTGCAAATTTCACTTCCTATTGTGCCGCCGGCTCCTGTTACCATTACAACTTTATCTTTTATAAATTTTTCAATTGCTTTGTTATCCAGATCTTTTGGTTTTCTTGCAAGTAAATCTTCAATTGAAATATCTCTAATTTTATCTTTTTCATTTTCAATAAGTGAAAAAATTTTTATATCTTTTAAGCCATAATTGATTAACTCATCATACAAATTTTTTAGATCGATCGGATCAAGCGCCAAAGCTATAATAGCCGTTTTTACGCCTGTTTCTTTTATGATTTTTGGAATTTTATCTTTGCTTTTTACTACAAAATTTTCACAATATGTGCCTACCAATTCAGCTCTACCATCAACTACGCCGACAAGATAGTAATTTATATATTTTCTTCTCATTCCTTTTAAAACTTGAAAAGTTTTGCTCGTAGCGCCGACAACCAAACAAGGTTCGTTGTTTGTAAGATCTTTTTTGCTGTCTAAAAACATTCTTTTTGAAATGCGAATTCCGCTGATAAGCAAATAACAAATCGCAGCGTCTATAACGATAACACTGCGTGGAAAAGGATTAAATATATAGCTGAAAAAAGTAAAAATAATTGTAAAACTGATTGCTGTCAGTAAATGTATATAAAAGAGCTTTTTAGCTTCATAAAGTCCGAAAAATCGCCATGGAACCATATAAATTCTAAAAAGCCAAATATAAAATATACGAAACGCCGTAATTACAAATATGCTAAGTAAAGCACCTTTATAAAATTCATTCGGTATATCGCCGCTAAAACGAAGCAAAAAAGCGATATATACCGAAAGAATACTGATCAAAATATCAACAAATAAAAAAAATGTAAATCTTTTAAATTTTGTTGGCTTGAATATCATAAATTTTCCTTTATGATATTAGCGACTCTTTCAACTGTTTCGTCGCTCATATCGCTTCCGCTTGGAAGACAAATTCCGCGTTCAAATAAATTTTCGCTTGTGCCGTCCACAACTGAAATAGCATTTTTGAAAATCGGTTGCAAGTGCATAGGTTTCCAAAGCGGTCGACTTTCTATATCGGCTTTATTTAGCGCATCAATTATTTTTAAATGCGCATTTTTTTCTTTGAAAACCAATGTTGTAAGCCATCTGTTTCCTTTTGAATTTTCAATTTCAGGCATAAATTTAACATCAATATCTTTAAAAAGATTTTTATAAAGCTCGAAAATTTCGCGTTTTCGTTCCACTCTCTTAGGCAAAACCTCCATTTGACCAACACCGATAGCTCCTAAAACATTACTAAGACGATAATTATATCCATAGTCTTTATGTTCGTAATGAAGCAAAGGTTCTCTTGCCTGAGTGCTGTAAAATCTTGCTTTTTCGACCAGTTTTTCATCATTTCCTATAAGCATTCCGCCACCGCTTGTTGTGATTATTTTATTTCCATTAAAACTCAAAGCGCCTAAATTTCCTATCGAACCGAGCGATTTTCCTTTATAAAAACCGCCCAAAGCTTCAGCAGCGTCTTCAATGACTACAATATTTTCATTTTTGCAAATTTCAAGTATTTCGTCCATTTTTGCGGCTTGTCCGTAAAGATGCGTAACAATTAAAGCTTTCGGTTTTTTAGGCACTTGCTTTATAGCTTTTTTTAAAAGTTTCGGACTTAAATTCCAACTTTCATCGCAATCAATCAAAATCGGCTCACATCTTTCATATAAAATAGGATTAACGGAAGCCATAAATGTGAAACTTGAAGCCATAACCGCATCGCCGTTTTTTATATCAAAAACACGAAGTGCAAGGTGGAGTGCGGCTGTTCCTGCATTTAATGCAAGCGCATCTTTGACGCCGCAATACTGTTTAACGGCATTTTCAAATTTATTGACATATTCGCCAAGCGGCGCTATATAATTACTTTCAAAAACTTTTTTTATATATTTCAGCTCATTACCGCCCATATTCGGCGGACTTAAAAACACTCTTGCCATTTCGGCTCCTTATATTTTATAAAATTTTGTGATATTTTAACACTTTTTGACAAATTCCTGCTAAATGTTATGAATAACTTTAGCAGGAACACCAACTGCTACACTATCTGCCGGTATATCTTTTATGACTGCAGCGCCAGCTCCAATTTTTGAATTTTTACCTATTGTAATTTGTTGAATAACGGCACTTAAAATTCCTAAATGCACTCTATCGCCAACAATCACGCCGCCTGCAATCGCTGCGTTCGGACTAAGATGAGAAAACTTACCTATAACGCAATCATGTTCAACAACTGCACCTGTATTTATAATCGCTCCGTCTTTTATTATGGCGTCCGCATTTATTACGGCACGTGGCATTACGACAATTCCTTTGCCAAACTTCGCGCTTTTTGAAACAACGGCTGAGCTGTGAATTAAATTTACCACGTTAAATCCGGCGCTTGCTACTTTTTTTTGAATTTTCTCACGCGTAAAATTATCACCGATTGCTATAATTATATCCGCTTTCGGTAAGCAAGGACTGAATTTCATATTGCCGTTATCATCTAAAAAAACAATTCTTTCATAACCGTTATCACGCGCGATATCCGCTATGACTTTACCATGACCGCTTGCGCCGTAAATGTAAATTTCAGTTTTTGCCATTAAATTTCTCCGTAGTTGCCATTCCATCTTTATTTACGCCCTCTTTTTTAATGACTTTTTTAACTGTTAAAAATGCGATTTTAATATCCAGTAAAAAACTTAAATTTTTTGCGTAAAACGTGTCAAACTCAAACTTTTTCCGCCATGAAATAGCGTTTCTGCCGTTAACTTGCGCCAGGCCAGTAATGCCAGGGCGTACACTGTGGCGAAGTTTTTGTTCGTCGTTGTAAAGCGGCAGGTATTCTGGCAATAAAGGACGAGGCCCTATAAAACTCATATCACCTTTTAAAACATTGAAAAGTTGCGGCAATTCATCAAGACTTAGAGCTCTGATTTTCTTACCGTAATCATTCAAGCGAAGTTCATCAGGCAAAAGTTTTCCATTTTCATCACGTTCATCGTTCATTGTTTTAAACTTATAAATTTTAAAAATTTTTTCATTTAAACCGGGGCGAAGTTGTGTAAAAATCGCGTTTTTGCTTATATGTTTTTTAATCAAAAAATATGTAATCAACATTAAAGGCGATGTTAAAATTATCAAAATCAAAGCCATTAAAAAATCTAAAATTCTTTTTAAAAAAACCCTATACATCTATAAATTTTCCATAAACTTCAATATATTTTTTAGCAATTATTCGTTCGTCGAATTCTTTTACAACGCGTTCATACGCATTTTTCGCCAAATTTTTCGCCAAATTTTCATCGTCTAAAAGGCGTGTAATTTTATCCGCTAAATCTTTTGCATTTTTCATTTTACAAATCAGCCCTGTTTCTCCGTCTTTTACAGCTTCTACAGAGCCCTCACAATCACTTACAACGCAAGGAATTTTCATCGCCATTGCCTCTAAAACCGTGCGTGGAAATCCCTCTTTATAGCTTGGAAGTACAAAAATATCGGCACTTTTATAAAGTTCGCAGACATCATTTCGCCAACCAAGCCACTTTACCGTTTTATTTTTTAGAAAATTTTCATCGGCACTCGATCTATTTCCTTTAAAAATATCGCCAACAAAAACAAAAACGCAATCTTTGCGCTCTTTTAAAATTTCAGCGGCTTTGTAAAATTCTCTAATTCCTTTATGCCAAAGCGCTCTTCCCATCATTAAAACAACTTTTTTACCGCCGAAATCAAGCTTTTGATATTTACTCTCATCAAATTTTATTAAATCCACGCCGACACTTTTGATACGGAAAATTTTTTCTTTCGAAATTAAACCGCGTGAAAACATATAATCAGGGTTGCTGTCATTTACAAAAATGCAGCCGTTGCTTAATTTGAACGCTTTTTTATAAAGTTTTTCAAGCACAAATTTTATTATTTTAGATTTTAAATCAGTATCTATATAAAAACTTCCAAGTCCTTCAACTAAATTTATTACTACAGGAATACCTGCTTTTTTCGCGGCAAATGTGCCGAAAACGTTTGATTTATGTGCTGAAGTTTGAAGCATATCAAGGTGTAAATCGGCTAAATTTCGGGCTAAGTTGTATGAATTTTTAAGCACTTTTAAAGGATTTACGCTTGCTTTATCAAGTTCATAAGTAATGTTATTGAACTCGCGCGCTAAAATTTCGCTATAATCACCTTTTGGTGCAATTGCAAACACTTCGTGTCCGCGTTTTTTAAGCTCTCTCATAATAGGAGCGCGAAAAAAATAGAGACTCATATCGGCGTGTGAAAGAAAACCTATTCGCGCCATTTTATTTCCATTTGCAAGTTTAAAAATTTCATATCAAAATTTCTTAAAAATTCAGTCATTTTTTTTACTTTTTTAATCTGTAAATTTTAGCCACCGGTGATAAAATCACAGGTTCATAAAGATCTCTGTCATAATTTTCAAGCACATAAAGTTGAATATATGTCGATTTCAGCATTGTTTCATCAAGTATTAAAATCCTGCCGTAATCTTTCATAACGATTATAAATAGCGGCGATGAGCTGTCTATTGTATTAGTTGCCACTTTCAGTTTTCCTTTTTCGTCATAATTAGTTACATATAGCGTATTTATCGGAAGTTTTTGACCTTCAAAATTTAAACTCATAAAATCAGGATTTATGCGAATTCCGTTGCCTATTTCAACACCTGAATTGCTGACTTTATAATTATCGCTTACGATATAAGTTCTATCAGGAAATTCTTTTCCGTCCATTATGTCAATATTTGAAAACTTTGTAACGGTCGAAAAAATATTCAGCATACGATCGGGCAAATAAAAATAAACATCGCGCGTTTTTCTTGGAAGCGGCAAATTTTTTGAGCGTAAAGAGAGCAAAAATTCATTCATTTGTTCGGGTTTATAGTTATATTCCAGTAAAATTTGTTTGTATTTATCGTCAAATTTTTCATAAAAATTTCTCTCCGTAAACTCTACATCTATGCGCGCCATATTTGCAGCGCTTGTCTGATCTTTAAAAAGAGCGAAACTGACAGGAAAATTATCGTTTCCAAGGTGTTTTCCACCGTCAATTAATGTTTTTGTATCACTGTAATAACGAATCGGATAGCCGTAATCCCACCATGAAAGCGTGTAATCTTCACGATCTGCAATATTTTTATATTTATCTAAAATTTCAACTTCGCTTCTATAAAAAACGCTTGCGGAAAGATACATTTTAATATGAATTATCGACGGATAAAGTGCGAGAATCGTAATAATTAAAAGCAAAATTCGTTGCATATATTTCGGAAGCTGCAAAATTTTGATTAAATAATATGCTAAATATCCGAAACCAAGCCCCATAACGCCAACAGAATAAATTGTAAATCTAAGTCCTGCTTTTATCGCCATAAATCCAAGAAGTAAAATAGGCAAAGAAAGCAAAAATTCTTTGTGCTTAAAACACAAAAGCACAAAACCGGCCAATGAAAGCATAAAAACAATTACATTCGAGCTTATTCTTTGCATAAAAATTTCAGGACTTACAAAACCTGATTCCTGTATAGTTTGATTAACATTATAAAATTTATAAACAATTTTATCGGCACTGCTTAAAATATCGGCGTGATCGGCAAAACCACGAAAAATATAAAATTTAAGTTGAAACAAAATAGGCGAAAGTCCGCCATTTAATACAAAAAGAAGCAAAACTGCTCCACCTGTTATTGTCAGATGTTTCGTATCTGCAAAAAAATCTGATTTTTTCCAAAACGCAAAAGTAATAGCAATCAAAAGTAAAATTTTAAGATAAAGCGGAATCGAAATTAGCGCTGCAAGCATTAAAATCATTACTTGAAAATTAAAAACACGCTTTCTTTGAAAAACAATCGTATAAATCAAAAAAGCGCCAAGCATAGCCGAATTTAGCGAAAAGCTTGATGGATACCACCAATTGTAAAAAGTAACGAAAAAACCGATATAGATAAAACAAAACTTATCATTTTTGATAGTGCTTCTAATAAGTACCCACAAAATAAACATCGCTAAAACGATGTTTAACATATCGGTATCATAATATCCGACCATTGTGCGGTTATAGTAACTGTTTGCCACGCAAGCTATTAAAGAACCGATAAAACCCGCTCTAATGCAGCGAAACTCGGATGAAATAAGAAGTATCGGAATTACAATCAAAGAACTGAAAAATGCGCTCATATATAAAATAATACGTTCAAAACTGAACGGCAAAATTTTAACCAGCCAAGCCGTTATTATGGAAAGCGGAAAATTTATATAACTAAGATCGTTTGGTTGATGAAAACCTGCCAAGCGGTCTCTTGCGCCCTCAGCAAAGGCATAACCGTCATTTGTATTTATCATAATATCATCATTCCAAAAAAGCTCCGGATAATCGTTCGCCCAAACCACCCAATAAAGTCTAACTAAAAAACTAAACAAAAAGGCTATTATAATCATCCAGCTAAGCTTGCTCAAAAGCTCGAAATGAGTTATAAATTTTATAAATTTAAATCTTTGAAAATCAATTTTAAATTTTGAATTTTTAAGATCCTGCATCAATTTCTCCAATTTTTTCTATCAAAGTTTCGCAAATTTTATTCTTGTCAAAAAACAAAGCCCTTATTTTAGCCTTTTTTTCATAAAATTTTACATAATTTTCATCATTAAGCGCTTTTTGCATTGCATTTTGTGTAGCTTTTTGATCTCCTACAGGAACCAGAACTCCCCATTCATCATCTCCTAAAAGTTCTCTTGCGCCGCTTTTGTGATCGCTGCTTATTATCATTTTTCCGCACGCCAAAGCTTCAATCAAAGCATTTGAAAAACCCTCAAAAAGACTGACAAAAACAAATGCATAACATTTGCTCAGATATTTATAAGGATTTTTTTTAAAACCGAGCAATTTTACGCGTTCTTGTAATCCGAGCTCGTTAATTATATTTTGCAAATGTTCCCTTAAAACGCCCTCACCTAAAATAAGTAAATCTTTATCATTGTTTTTTAAATTTGCATAAGCTCTTATTAAAAGTTCATGATTTTTTCCATTATCAAGTCTGCCTATACTTAGGAAAAACGGCTTTTCCTGTGAAATTTTTTCAGTTGATTTTATGCTGATTTCGTCTAAATTAATAGCATTATATAAAACCTGCATTTTTTGCGGTGCGATGTTGAAATTATCTCTTAGATCGGCTAAATTTCCAAGTGAGTTCGGAAAGATAAAATCCGACTTCGGATAAAGCCATTTTATAAGAAACTTGCTGACGCTTGATTTTAAACATTTTTTTGAATAAATAACTGAAGGCGTCGCACCTTCATTTAAAATTAAAGTGCCGTTCATTCCGAACATTCTGGCAAGAACACTTATAAAACACGGCCGTTCCATACATACAAAATGAATGTCAATACCTAATTTTTTACAGAGTTTTTTATAACGAATAGCTAAAAAAGGTAATTTTAAAAGCTTTTTAATACCATTTTCAAAAGGTGCCGAATGCTCTATAAAATGCACCGCCACGCCTTTTGGCAAATCATAATAAATTCTGTCATTCATTAAAACCAAATGCACTTCATATTTTCTACAAAGCGCATCAAGCTGATTGCTGACAACTTTTTCAGCTCCGCCGCCAGCCATAGAATATATAAAAACCGCTAATTTTTTCATTTATTCACTACCGTTTCTATAATTTTTTCCCATTGCTTTAAAATTTTACTCGGCATAAAATTTACCAAACTTTCATTTGCATTTTCTATCAGTTTTTTTTGTAAATTTTCATCTTTCATTAAAATTTCAAGTTTTTTTGCAAGCTCTTTTGCGTCGCCGATTTCAAATAAAAGCCCGTTTTTTTTATCTTCTATAAGTTCTTTTGCACCGACTGTATCACTTGATATTCTGGCGCATTTATAAAACGCGCTTTCGATTAAAACATTTGGAAGTCCTTCGCTAAAAGAACTTATAACAAAAATTTTAGATTTTTTATAAAATTCGGCTATATTTTTTTGATGACCAAGAAAAATGACATTTAAACCTAAATTTTTGGCTGAATTTTGCAAATTTTCGCGCTCACTTCCATCACCTGCAACATAAATTTTATATTGTTTAAGCAACGTTTTATCCATCAATGAAAGTGCTTTGAAATAAATTTCATAACCTTTTACTTTTTCAAGTCTTCCGACGCTGATAACGGAGTTTTCTTTTTTAAAATTTTCGTTTGAAATTTCGCCGAAAAAAGGATTATAAACTACTTCCGCATTTTTTACGAATTTTTTATAATATTTCAGATCACTGTGCGTTAAAACACTCAGAAAATCGGCTCTTTTATAACAGAAATTTCGCACAAAAGTAAAAATTCCACTTTTTAAAAACTCGTGGCTGTTGTGCTCGGTGCAGATAAGCTTATAATTAAGTCCGAAATTTGCAATTACGCAAGCGACATTTGTCCAATCAATAAAACTTATAATTAAATCAGGATTTTGCTCTTTGAAAGTTTGTCTTAAAATGCGATATTTTGCAAATTTAAGATTGCTTTTATAGACATTTAAATACAAAAATTTTACACGCTCGTCAAATTTATAAAGTTTTTCATCATCTTGCAAAACAGCGACGCAAACTTCGAATTTAGCGCAAAAATGATTTACCAAAACCTGTAAAACTCGCTCAGCTCCGCCATTTTTAAGTGCCGCTATAACAAAAAGAATTTTCAATTCCTCATCCTTTGATAAAATTTCAGCGCCAAATTCAGCATTTTCGGACTAATGCTTAATAAAATCATCTCTATTTTTTTAATTTTAGAATAGCTTTTTTGTTTTAAAATGTTCATAAAATTCTCTCTTAAAAACGGTAAAAATTCCGTAATCTTAGGATAAAATTCTTTCGCACCGTCTTTTAAAATCATTATACTGATGCTTGTCATACTGTCGCAAATAGCGAAATTTGCCAATTTTTTTAAATCCGGATATTTTTTTACCACTTTTTCGCAAAAATTTTTAACTGAAATTTCAGCCTGTAAATGACGTTTGCTGAATGAATTTGTAGTAGAACCGGCTCTAAGACGGTAAAAATATAAAATTTCATTGCAAAAAGCCGCTTTTTCAGCATTATTAAAAATTTCAAATGCAATTGCGACATCTTCATATATTTGATTTTGCGGAAAACGTAATTTTTCAAATATGCTTTTATGATAAAGATTTCGCCAAACAGCCGTTCCAAAAGCAGGATTTGCAAGAAAAATTTCTTTAAAAATCTCTTTATCGTTTAAAATTTTAACTTCGCTTTCGATGCTTTCAATATTTGAAATTTCACTCGCATCAACAAACGGCGCATAAGCGCACATCGCCATTTTTACGTTATTTTGCTTTAAAATTTCAAAAGTTTTATCTAAAAACCCGCTTGCTAAAATATCATCACTGTCTACAAAACATATAAATTCGCCTTTTGCATTATCTAGACCTAAATTTCTTGCACTTCCCTGCCCGCCGTTTTGTTTGGAAAACACGCGAATTTTAGGCTCTTTTTTTGCAAAATTTTGACAAATTTCAAGACTTTTATCGCTACTTCCATCATCAATCAGTAAAATTTCAAAATTCTCATAACTTTGATTTAGCAGACTTTTAATGCAGTCATCTAAAAACTCCGCTACATTAAAAACCGGCACAATCACGCTAATTAGCGCTTTCACCTATACACTCCTTAATAAATTTTATCCATTTTCCGCTGATATTATCCACGCTGAAATTTTCGCGTCTTCTATTTGCAGCCAAGACAAATTTGTCTCTTAAATTTTCATCTTTTATTAAAATTTCAAGCTTTTTTGCGATTTCATTTTCATCATCCACAGCACATAAAAATCCGTCAACGCCGTCATTTATAAGATCGCTTGGACCTGCGATGCAATTTGTGGAAATTCTGGCACAATTAAAAAAAATACTCTCCATTAAAATATTACAAAATCCCTCAGCGCGACTTGTTACGACTACGATTTTTGCTTTTGCATAAAGCTCGTCAATGTTTTTTACAAAACCTGCAAAACACACATTTACGTTAAGTTTCCGCGCTAAATTTTCCAAATTTTTTCTTTCTTCGCCGTCGCCTGCGATAATGATTTTCCAACTTTTCAAAATTTCAGGCGAAATTTTAGAAACAGCTTTCAAAAAAATGTCAAAACCCTTAAAATTTATTAGCCGTCCTGCCGCTAAAATCAAATTCTCTTTTTTAAAATTATCTTTGTAAGATGTCTCAAACATCGGATTTTGCAAAATCGCACGTTTTTTTACAAATGTATAAAAATCATAGTCGAATTTACTAAGCACTGAAAGTCCGGCTGCGCTTGGATATGTAATGCGTTTTAAAGCTCGCCAAACAAGGCTTTTTAAAAATGTATGATTTGTGTGTTCGCTAATTATTATTTTGTTTTTTAAACCTGAATTTGCCAAAAGTGTAAGCACATTTATCGCGTCCAAAAAGCTTATTACAACGTCAAATTTATGCGTTTTGAGAAATTTTCTAAGAGATAAAATTTTATCAAACCTTTTTGTTAAATTGCCAAAAAAGCCCTTATTACCGACGCCTGAATGCGTGCTGATAATTTTTATATTTGGTAAAATTTCATAAAAAGGCTTACTTTCATCAAATTTTAAAATAGTAATTTCATGCCGGACGCTTAAATAATTTGCCAAAACGCTTAAAACGCGTTCAGCCCCGCCCTGCGAAAGTCCTGAAATAACAAAACAGATTTTCATTTTTTAAGCCTTTTTATAAGCCAAAAAAAGTTCGAAAATGCAAAAACAACGGCTTTAAATTTTAGCCTTACAAGCGGATTTTTATAAATAAAAGGTGCAAATTTTGAAATTTCTTTTACATAATTCTCATTTAATTTTTCAAAACCGCGGACTCCTCTTGATCTGTAATAAAGTCCGAAAAGCACAAGCACAGCGTAATAATAAGCATCATTTAAAAATTGCGGATAATCTTTTTCACAGCGTTTTATAAAATTTTCATAACTTATGCGTTGCGAGTCAAATTTTTCACTGAAATTCGAACGCATAATTGAAGTATCACTATAAAAATAGTGATAAGTAGGCTTACTTAAAAGTCCGATTTTACGTGATTTTAAAAGCATTTGCGAAGTAAAATCGAAATCCTCGCCTACTTTTATTCGCGTGTCAAATTTGATTTTACCAAGCAAAGAAGTTTTAAAAAGCTTCAAACATGAATAAAAATTGTAATGACAAGCTAAATCATATATAAAATCCCTAATCACAAAATCACGCTCAAAAACTCCTGTTTTAGAGCTTTTTATACGTGGCGTACAAACTATATCGCAAGATTTTTCACGTGCCGTTTTTATCATCGCGCCGACATAATCGCTATCTACAAAATCGTCACTATCAACAAAACAAAAAAACTCACCTTTAATTTGTGAAAGCCCGATGTTCCGCGCGCTGCTTGCGCCGCCGTTTGTTTTATGAAAAGTTTTAACGAAGCTGAAATTTTTGGAATATTCTTCGCAAATTTCACCGCTTTTATCACTGCTTCCATCATCAATCAGCAAAATTTCAATATTTTTATAATCCTGATTCAGCAAGCTTTCCACGCAGCGCCTAAGATATTTTTCCGTATTGAAAACCGGTACAATTATACTGACTAATTTTTTCATTTCAAACTTTCTTTCAAAAAATTAAGCGAAATTTCTTTCTTGATTTTTAAAATTTCATCAACTTTTTCCCACGAAATATCACTCATTTCTATATCTTCATCTATAAAGCGAGAAGTTAAATTTAACATTTCTAAAAATAAAATAATTCTATCGTTTCCGCGTTTTTCATTCGTAAAAGTATAAAAATTTTTGTGAAAAATCACGCTGAATACGCAGCCATGAAAGCTGTCAGTTACCACAAAATCCGCATTTTTTATTAAACTAAGCCATTCCTTAGGACTTGGGCGAACTAAGCTTTGATCGTTTAATTCAATAATTTTTAATTTTTTTTGTTTTGCCGCTTTTTGCAAAAACGCTTTTTTATTCTCGTCAGGATCCAAAATATAGGCAAAAATGTAGTTTTTTTGTGCGTTTTTATTTGAAAAATCATAAATTTTAGAATTTGCCAAAAGTGTAGGATCTAGCACCCAAAGCGGTTTTATTTCAAAATTTCTCTCAAAAATTTCAACCGCATTTTTTTCACGCACGGAAACAGCTTTAAACTTAGCGAAATTTAAAGCATGAAATTTAGCGTTTTCGCCTTGAAATTCGGCACCGCCGAAAGATCCTGCATATAAAATTTTTATAACTTTTTCATTCACAAAATGAAGTGAAAAATCATCCTTAAATTCACCTAAGAACTCAGGTCTTAAAACCTGATCGCTCCCAACTACAATCGCGTCAAAATTAGCAGTTTTGACATATCTGTAAAGCTCTTTTTTCGTGCGAATTTCAGGACTTAAAGTGAAATTTTCAAGTATGAATTTTTTTGCACCTTCATCTTGTTTTATATTTTCAAATTTCGCGCCTTTATGGCGGGCTATAAACGTTTTCGCAATTAAAAATTTAAGATATAAAATAGAAAATTTACTCAAATTTTTAGGCTTGAAATTTAACAAAATCACGTCGTGCCCTAAACTTTGCAAAGTTTTAAAAAGTGCAAAAGCTTGTAAAATTCCACCGTAATTATTTATCAAAGGTAGCGTGAATATCGCTATTTTCATTGTTTTATTCCTAAAATTTTTTTAATCAGATACTTTGCGGTTTTGATTTTCGCGTCCAATTTTACCCAAAAATTCAGCTTTTTCAGGCGTATTCGGATAAAATCTTCGCAATCGTAATTTTCGGCGCTGTATTTTTGAATTTCAAGTTTTATTTTTAAAATTTTACGCTCTATAAAATTTCCTTTTTTACTAAAAAACAGCTCTTTATTTTTAGTAACGCCAAGCTGTGCTTTTAAGACATTTTCAGGCGAAATTTCAGCCAAATTTTCTTTGCAGTTTTCAAAAATTTCAAACAAAGTTTCATTTCTTAAAATAATAAGACTGGTGCCTCTAAAATCGTCTATATTCTTATCAAGCCACGCATCCATTAAAGTAATATCCGCGTGCGTGGCAAATGTATCGTTGCAGTTATTGCAGGCAAGCGGCGTGAAAGCTCTTAAATTCCAAAAATCAATATTTTTAAATCTGTCAAACAGTGCAGTTTCACCGTTTTTTGATGTAAATTTAAAAGCAAAATTAAGCGCATTTTTGCCACTTATTTTTTCTCTGAAATTTACTTTTTTAAGTTCAATATTTTTGCGCCCAAAAGCTATATCAGCGCATTTTTGGGCAAAATTTGCAGACTTTGTGCCGCCGCAAACTAAAGAAATTATAAACTTAACTCTTTTTCTAAACTTAAAATTATTTTTTTGAAGAAGCCTTAAAGAGCGCGCTAAACAAGGAAGCGCCGTGATAGCGTAAGTTTCATCGTGTGATAAAATATAACGCACCATTTTACTGAAATCAACCGGATAATAAGCCGAACTTCGAGCCATTTCAAGCGATTTTAAATCATCAAAAACGCCAAATTCAAAAAGATATTTTTCTCCTTGACGCACACTTATTATTTTGTCTGCCAATTTTCTTTTTAAAATCCCGGTTAATATATAATTTCCGGCTCCGCCACTTGCACTTTTTAAGCGCTTTTCATCGTCTTTTAAACTGAACTCGTAAGTTTTTACAAAATTTCCAAGCCCCTGTTCGGCAGAAATAATTTCATTGAAGGGGCAATTTTTTATACAAATATCGCATTTTTCAAGGCATTTTCCAACCAAAACGGGCTGTAAATTTCCACTTTCATTAAATTTCATCTCTAAAGCGTCCGCAGGACAAATTCCTGCGCACACAGAACAACCTATACAGCGATCTTTTTGAACAACCAGGCTAATTACATTTTTCATATTTTTATCCTAATTTTTGCAAAAACAGGTCTTAAAATTGAAATTTCATAATCATTCATAATAAATTTAACGCAAATCAGCGTATAGATAATGATATAAAGCGTTCCTAAAACAAGCAGAAATTTCAAGCCGCCGTAATTTGTAAAATAATCAAAAATTAAAATAAAAGCAACTCCGAAAAGCATAAAGAACATCATTTTAAAAATATTTCGCCAAAATTTTAAAATATCCAGTTTTATTCTTAAATGATAATAAAAATTCATAATAACCGCATTAAAAGCAAAAATTGTCACGCCTGTCCCGATAGCTGCACCGATTGCGCCGTATTTTTCGGCAAGCGGAATTGAAATTGCGATATTTGCAAAAGTCATTAAAAAGGCTCCGATTGAGCGAAATTTAACACGATTTTTTGCCTGCAAAATTGAAATTCCTAAATTCTGAATCAAAGGAATTGTTATTGGAAGCACTAAAATAAGCGCTACAAAATAACTTTGCTCATAATTTTTTCCTGCCCAAAGTATAATAAACTCGCGCCCGAAAATTACAAAAAGCGAAGCTATAAGAAAAATTATATAAAATTGCAGGCGGGCGATTTTGATAAATTCGTCGGTCATTTCGCTATCTTTACTGCCAAGACTTACCATTTTTGCGACTTTTGGAAGCATCACCGAGCTGATTGTCACGGAAAGCGTGATAAATGTGCCGTTTATCACAATCGCAACAGCATAAATCGCGACTTCCTTTGCACCGCAAAATATGCCGAGTATAAAATTTGCAACACTCCAATTAACCTGATCGACAACAATTCCCAAAAAAATGAAAAAAGAATATCCGAAAATGTTTTTAAGCACACTAAAATCAAAGTTTAACACGCTTATTTCTGGCCTTACCGTTTTGCGGCAATAGAAAAAATCAGCCAAAATACAAACTATATTTATCACTGTAAGTATCACTATAATACAAACAGCGCGGTATCCTAAAAAAAGCACCGGTATAGCTAAAACAGGAAGCATAATCGTTCGAAAAATATTCATAAGTTTCATAAAAATAAAATTTTCGTATGCGTTTAAAATCGTAGAATAGATACTGAAAATAAAAGTAAGCGCAAGATTTAGCGTTAATAATAAAAACATAATCTGAAGTTTCGAAATTTCATAATCACTGAGTTTTGCACCAAAAATATCGCCTGCAAAATATGTAATGATAATTCCTGAAATAATCGCAAAAATGCTAATTATCAGATATACACTGAAAATTGTGCCGTGAAGCGTTTTTTCAGCTTTTTTATCACCGTTTGCGATGTATTTTGAAGTATATACGATAACGGCGTTTCCAAAACCGAAATCAAGTATCGCCAAATAGCCGATTACACTTGAAGCAAGTGAGTAAAGTCCATATTCCGCCTGTCCCATCATTCGTAAAAAAAACGGCGTATAGATAAGAGCCGATATTGTGCTTAAAAAAATATTTGCGTAGCTTAAAACTACACCGAATTTACGCTGATTTGTCGCGCTTTGAGTTAAAAATTTCACTATTTGGCTTTTTTATCCAAAATTTCCGATTTTTCTAGCGAAAAGATGCTATATTTTACTTTTACATCTTTTGGTGTATAAAAAACAAATGGAAGTTTTGAACTGTATTTTTTGTAAATTTCCGGTTCGAATTTTACAAATTTTTCTTTTTTAACACCATCGCCGCAATACATCAAAGTTCCGGCTAATAAGCCTTTGGCTTTAAATTTATAATATTCGTATCCGAAACCTTTTAAATTTTGATTCGTTAAATTTCCGTCGGTAAAAAAATAGCTGTTACAATCAAGCTCTAAATTTTTACCGAACTCTATTTTAACCAATTTTTCATCTTCGTTTTCAAGCGGCGCAAGCTCTAAAATTTGCATAATTTCGCCATTTTTCGCCTTAGGAAAAATGCTGAAATCAAAAGCGAAACTAAAACTTACCACCAAAATAAAAATCAAAAAAAATCTCATAAAAAAACTCCTGAAAATTTGCAGATTATAGCAAACAAAATTTAATGTAAAATGTAAATTTTAGCGTTTCATTAGCAAAAATTTTATAAAATGGCGCAATTTAAACTTCAAAGGAAAATCGATGCCTTATACAAAAAAAGATTTAATCAGTATGAAAGATCTAAGCAAAGACGATATTTTCGATATATTGCGTCTTGCTTTGAAATTTAAAGAGCTTAATAAAAGTCCTGTTAAAAAAGCTGATTCACTTCGCGGAAAAACCGTAATAAACGCATTTTTTGAAAATTCGACAAGAACAAGAACCAGCTTTGAAATAGCTGCAAAAAGACTTGGCGCAGATGCAATAAATTTTTCAAGCAGTGTAAGCAGCACAAAAAAAGGCGAGTCTCTAATCGATACGATAAAAAATATGGAGGCGATGAAAACCGATATTTTCGTTGTGCGACACGCAAGTAGCGGCACTGCAAAATTCATCGCCGATAATGCAAGCGCGAGCGTAGTAAATGCCGGAGACGGCTTAAACGAGCACCCGACTCAATGTTTACTTGATTTACTTACGATTTACGAAAACAAAGGAAGACTTGAAAACCTGAATGTAGCGATAATCGGTGATATTTTTCGCTCAAGAGTTGCAAGATCGAACGTTTGGGCGATGAAAACGCTTGGTATAAATGTAAAACTTTTCGGACCGCCGATGATGACAAGAGATTGCGAAGCATTCGGTGTTCCGCTTTGTAGCAATATCGACGAAGCCGTTGAAAATAGTGATGTAATCATTATGCTTCGCATTCAACTTGAAAGACAGGATGGCGAACCTGAATTTCCTTCTGTACGCGAATACAGTAAATTTTTCGGACTTACAGCAAAACGTATGGAATTAGCTAAAAAAGACGTAATTATAATGCATCCGGGACCAATAAATCGCGGTGTGGAGATAAACTCCGATGTGGCAGACGATCCGAAATTTACAAAAATTTTAAATCAAGTTGAAAACGGCGTTGCTGTAAGAATGGCTGTTTTGGATACTTTGATAAAAAATAGGAGCTGAAAATGAAAATTTTAATAAAAAACGGTACAGTAATAAATGCGACAGGCAGGCAAAAAATCAATGTTTTAATAGAAAATGATAAAATTTTAAAATTAACAAACAGCGATGAAAAAGCAGATAAAATCATTGATGCAAAAGAAAAACTTGTAATGCCCGGACTAATAGATATGCACGTGCATTTTAGGGATCCCGGATTTGAATATAAAGATGATATAAATACAGGTAGTGAGTGCGCAGTAGCAGGCGGTGTTACGACTTGTATGTGTATGGCAAACACAAATCCTGTAAACGATAACCGCACGATAACGGAAGCCATGATAAAAAAAGCTAAAGCTAAAGGATTAATCGATTTGCTTCCAATCGGTGCGATTACAAAAGATTTTGAAGGCAAAAAAATCGTAGAAATGGGCGATATGATAGAGGGCGGATGTGTAGCTTTCAGCGATGACGGACTTCCTGTAACTGACAGCTCGGTAATGCGTCAAGCGCTTGAATATTCGGCTTATTTCGGCACATTTGTTATAAACCACTGCGAAGATTGTTCACTTTGCCATGGCGGAGTGATGAATGAGGGAAAAGTCAGTGCAATTTTAGGACTTAAAGGTATGGCAAGTGAAAAAGAAGAAATTATGGTTGCGCGTGATCTTCTGCTTGCCAAAAAAACGGGCGGACATATTCATATAGCGCATGTCAGTTCGCTTTGGTCATTAAAACTGATAGAGCAAGCTAAAAAAGACGGAATAAATGTAACCTGCGAAGTAACACCGCATCATTTCAGTTTCGATGAAAATAGACTTATCACTTACGATACAAATTATAAAATGTCGCCGCCACTTCGCACAAACAAAGATCTTGCGGCAATTCGTACCGCTCTTAAAAACGGTTTAATAGATGTCATCGCGACAGATCACGCGCCGCACAGTTGGGATGATAAATTTGTGGAATTTGATAAAGCGCCTTTTGGAATTTTGGGACTTCAAACTCTTGTGCCGCTAACTTTAAATCTTGTAAAAGAAGGCATAATCAGTCTTGAAAAAATGGTTTCTTTATGTTCAGCAAGACCTGCTGAAATTTTAAACATCAAAAACAAAGGCGAAATAAAAGCTGGAAATATAGCAGATATCGCAATAATCGATCCTGATTTAAAATATATATATGATAAAAATTTAAACAAATCAAAATCAATAAATTCACCGCTTTTTAATAAAGAACTTACAGGTGCTGCAATTTGTACGATAAAAAACGGACGCGTAGTATTTGAGTTTCCAAATATCGTAGCATAAATTTAACCTTTTTAATAAATTTTTAAAATTCCGTAGCGATTTTAATCACTACGGAATTAAATTTTTTCAGTTGTTGTTTATTTTATGTAAATTTTATCATTCTTTGCATTATCAAAATTAAAATGTTAAATCTGATACATTAAAAATAACTTTCCAAAAAAATTTTTCATCTCATCTAATAAATTTTTATAATTGCAAAAAGTTTCTAAAACTATCTTTTTTGATGTTGCAAAATTTGAAAAACACATTATAAAAAATCTCATAAGCTTTTACCTGAATTTTTCTACATCGTTCTTTATATATAATATATATATGTAGTTATTCAATTTTTATTGTTTTTACCGATTTGGTAATTTTAAATTTTTCTTTTGAAATTAATAGTTTTTTTTGCGAAATTTCTTTATTTTTTTAAAGGCTGTATTTTAAAATTCACTGTCATTATATAAATCAAATATATTAATACTATTAAAATAATGCAAAGTATGATATTTTAAATTGCATTTTGTTGTGTCATTATGAGATTTTAAAAAACATAAAAAATTGATAATAAAAAAAATCAATAAATTCTTGATAAAAGCCGTAAAATTCAATTTTAAAAGAGTAAATTTTATAAATTTTAAGTCTTATTTTGGTAAAATTAAAGGAATTTTTAAAATTTAAAGGATTAACGATGAGTGAAATCAGCGTAATCATATTAGCTGCGGGTTTTGGAACTCGTATGAAATCAAAAAAAGCAAAGGTTTTATTTGAACTTTGCGGAGAACCGATGCTTTTTCACATATTAAAAAAAGCTTACGAAATAACAGATAACGTAAATGTAGTTTTGCATTATGACTTTGAAAATATAAAAAATATCGTGCTTTCGAAATTTCCGAATGTAAAAATTTACAAACAGGATCACGAAAATTTTCCAGGAACCGCCGGAGCATTAAAAAATATCAATCTAAACTCACAAAAAACTTTAATTATATGCGGAGATATGCCACTTGTAAAAACCGCAGAACTTAAAAAACTTTGCAAAGGCGAAGCCGATATAAATTTAAGCGTCTTTTATGCCGAAAATCCATTTGGATACGGTCGCGTTATAAATAAAAACGGCAAAATTTTAAAAATAGTCGAACAAAAAGATGCAAACGAGCAGGAATTAAAAGAAAACTGCGTAAATGCCGGCGCTTATTGTTTTAAAACAGACATTTTAAAGCAAATTTTACCATTAATAAAAAATGAAAATTCTCAAAAAGAGTATTATTTAACGGATGCCATTGAAATTGCACTTCAAAAAAAGCTAAAATGTCAAGCTATCGAAGTGGCGGAAGAAAATTTTATGGGAATAAACGATAAATTCGCATTAAGTAAAGCTGAAACAATAATACAAAATGAGATAAAAGAAAATTTAATGAAAAACGGTGTTTTAATGCGCCTACCTGAAAGTATTTATATAGATTCAAGAGCCAAATTTATAGGTGAATGTGAATTACATGAAAATGTAAGCATAATCGGCTCTTGCATTATAGAAAACAGTATAATAAAAAGCTCATCGGTGATAGAAAATTCTCATATCATAAATAGCGATATCGGTCCGATGGCACACATAAGACCTGATTGCGAAATTTCAGACACTCATATAGGAAATTTTGTAGAACTCAAAAAAGCCAAAGTAAATAAAATTAAAGCCGGACATTTAAGCTATCTTGGAGATTGTGAAATACAGGAAGGCACAAATGTCGGTTGCGGAACCATTACTTGTAATTATGACGGAAAAAGAAAATACAGAACAAAAATCGGCAAAAACGTATTTATCGGTTCAGATACGCAATTGGTAGCTCCGGTAGAAATACAAGACAACGTCTTAATCGCGGCAGGAAGCACAATCACAAGAAATGTGGAAGAAGGTTCTCTTGCAATTTCTCGCATAAAACAGGAAAATAAACCCGGTTTTTTTGCTAAATTTTTTAAGGAAACAAAATGACAAGAAAAAAAATTTTACTCGCAGTTTGCGGAAGCATAAGCTTTTATAAAGCTTTTGAAATTTTAAGTGAGCTTAAAAAAGAAAATTTTGATGTATATGTTGCACTTAGCGAAGGTGTGTTAAAATTCGTAGATTATCATGCATTTGACGCACTTTGCGAACATCCTGTGCTTTGCAGCAAAACAGAAGATTGGCAAGAAGGATTAAACCATATAGAATATGCAAAAATGGATTTGATTTTAGTGGCTCCTGCAAGCGTAAATACCATAAATAAACTGGCTTGGGGCGTTTGCGATAATATTTTCTTGCAAACTCTTATAGCAAGCGATGCAAAAATACTTATAGCTCCGGCTGCAAATGAAAAAATGCTGACCAATCCTATTACAAAAAATTGTATTCACATTTTAAAAGAAAAAAGAAAAGCGGAATTTATTGAACCTGTGGTTAAAAAACTAGCTTGCGGCGATGTGGCAAAAGGCGGTCTCGCCGATATAAATACAATAATTTATGCTGTAAAACGTGCTGTTACTGCGGATAATTTTTATGAAAACAAAATGGTCGTAATAACAGGCGGTCCTACAATAGAAAAAATCGATGATGTTCGCGCTATAACTAATCTTTCAAGCGGAAAAATGGGTAGAGCGTTAGCCGATGCATTTTATATGCTTGGAGCAGATGTTACGCTGATTTCAAGCGTAGATTTCAGTGTTCCTTACAAACTTATAAAATTTGACAGCTCAATCGGATTAAAAAGTGCGCTTGACAGTATAAGATTTAAGGAAAATTCACTTTTAGTAATGGCTGCTGCGGTTAGCGATTATACACCGCGTTCACGATATAAAGGTAAATTAAAAAAAGAAGAGCTTGGCGATCTTTGGACTCTTCGACTAGGTATAAACAACGATATACTTTCATCAATCGAAAGTAAAAAACTTAAAAAAATCGGTTTTAAAATGGAAAGCGATCAGGAAACAGCTTTAATGAGTGCTAAAAAAACGCTTATTATAAAGCATTTAGATGCTGTTTGCTTAAATATTTTGGATAGCGTTGTCAAATTCGGAAGCGATGACACAAAGATTACTTTTATAACTAAAAACAGCGAAATAAAACTGAAACAAGCTCCAAAAAGCGAACTTGCAATGCAAATCGCAGAACTTGCAAAAAGTTTATTTTGATGAATGAATTGCATCATTTAGCAATTATTATGGACGGCAACGGTCGCTGGGCTAAAACAAAGTCATTGGCACGAATAAAAGGGCATGAAGCAGGCGCAAAAGTAGTAGAAACTGTAAGTGAGTTTTGTATAAAAAATGGCATTGCAAATCTCACGCTTTACGCATTTAGCACGGAAAACTGGAAACGACCGGAAAGCGAAGTTAATTTTTTATTAAACCTGTTAAAAAAATTTATAATCAAAAAACGAGAAATTTTTATCAAAAATGAGATAAAATTTAAAGCAATCGGTGATATTTCAGTATTCTCACAAGATTTACAATCTGAAATTTCAGCTTTACAAAATTTAACCGCAACTTATAAAAAGTTAAATTTCAATCTTGCTTTAAATTACGGCTCACGAGATGAAATTATAAGAGCGGCAAAAAAAGTAATTCAAAAAGGCGATGAACTTAACGAACAAAATTTAAGCGCAAATCTTGATAGTGCCGATTCAGGAGATGTTGATTTGTTAATTAGAACAGGTGGAGAAATTAGACTTTCAAATTTTATGCTTTGGCAGGCAAGCTATGCTGAATTTGCTTTTACAAATACGTTTTGGCCTGATTTTAGCGAGGATGAACTTGCCGAAATAGTCGAAAATTTTAAAATTAAAAATCGCCGTTTCGGCGGTCTGTAAAAATTTATAAAAAGAGAAAAAATGATGAATTTAGGAATTTTATATGGCGTATTTTTTGTAATTTTAGGTATTTGCGTCGGATCTTTCAGCAATGTTTTAATTTATCGCTTACCGAAAAAAGAGAGTATAAACTTTCCTGCAAGTCACTGCACCAAATGCGGTCATAAATTAAAATGGTATCACAACATACCATTATTTTCATGGATTTTTCTAGGCGGCAGATGCGCATTCTGCAAAGATAAAATTTCCATTCAATATCCAATCGTTGAATTTCTTGGCGGAATGCTTATGTTTATAGCTTATTATTTTGAACCGAACATATTAAAAGCGCTTATTTTAGGACTTTGCTTTATAATTTTACTGGCTCTTTCAGCGATTGATTTTAAATACAAAGCAGTTCCTGATTCTCTTCTTTATGCAAGTCTTGTTTTGGCATTATGTTACTCAATTATTGATTTTAAATTTGATGGAGTAATTGCGGCTTCAGTTTTAGCTTTTGCATTTTTTGCACTTCGTTTTATTGTCAGTTTTTGTTTAAAAAAAGAAGCAATGGGACCGGCTGACATTTTTATAGCAGGCGTAATCGGAGCTATTTTAGGACTTCGTCTTGGTTTTGCTTCTATTTTTGTAGCAGCGATTTTAACACTTCCTGCATATGCGATTGTAAATAAAAAAGGTTACGAACTTCCATTTGTGCCGTTTCTTGCGCTTGGAATGCTTATAGTTTTTTGTGCAAAAACAGAAACAATTTGGATTTTAAATTATATCGGCGGGGCAAATGTATAGAGCCGAAAAATACTTATTCAGTAATTTTTTAAGCACTTTTGCGTCGCTTTTCAGTACGCTTTTTTTAATAATGTCAATTATATTTTTTCTTCAAATAGCGCGTATTACTTCATTTGTAGAGATAAATTTATATGAATTAACAAAACTTTATCTTTTTATGCTTCCGCGAATTCTTATTTTTACAATACCGATTTCATTTTTTGTAGCTCTTGCGATGTCACTATTCAGACTTTCAAAAGAAAATGAAACGATAGTGCTTTTTACTCTTGGTTATTCAAGTGAAAAAATAGCGCGATTTTTTTTATTTTTAGCATTTATTGTTTCCGTTTCAATGCTTTTGATTTCGCTGTTTATGATGCCTTTAGCCGAAAATTTAAAGGATAATTTCGTAAGTTATAAAAAAATCAGTGCAAATTTAAATATAAAATCAAGTGAATTCGGACAAAAATTTTCGGATTGGCTGGTTTTTATTGATGATCAAAAAGAGACGAACACAGGAAGTATCTATGAAAATCTCATACTTTATCACCCGAAAAATAAAACAAGCGATGAGCGTATAATTTTGGCAAGCAGTGGCGAAATTGCAAATGAAAATTCAAATTTCTCGTTAAAACTTAAAAACGGTAAAGCTTATACAAACGATGAAAAAAAATGGCATATAAGCTATTTTGACGAACTTATAATTCGCACAGTTCAAAAAGATAAAATCAAAGAAAACGGCGGAATTTTAGGATATTGGAAAAACGAAAAAAATGCTTCAAAACAGCTTAGTATATATGTTTTAGTTTCACTTTTTCCTCTTGCTTCAATATATTTTGCCGTAAGCTTCGGTATAGTAACGTATCGTTACGAAAAAGGTTTCATTTATATTGGAATTTTCGGCGTGCTTTTTTGCTATTTTGCAATGATTATGATTTTTGCAAAGCAGCCGTTATTAGCCATTCCGCTTACTTTTTTTATATTTCTAATTCTTTCTTACATTTTTTACAGGCAAAAAATTGCAAGGCGATATTAAAATTCGTTTAATTTACAGTTTTGACGGCTCTAAATTTTGCGGCTCTCAAACGCAACCAAACGGCAAAGCGGTAGAAGACAGACTAAATTCGGCACTTTTTAGATGCGGTATAAATGAAAAAGTAATATCGGCATCAAGAACCGATAAAGGAGTACATGCGCTTTCTCAAGTCAGTACAACGCATTGTGCCGCTTTTTGGGATTTACAAAATCTTAGGCATTTTATAAATCGCCACGCTAAACCGTCGATTTACGTGCGAAAAATAGAGCGCGCGGATGAAAATTTTCAAGTTAGATTTGACGCTAAAGCGCGCAGTTACAGATATATATTAAATCATGATAAATTCAGTCCGTTTTTTAGTAATTATTTTTATTTTTATCCAGAAATTTCGCCATTTTTACTCAATTTATCTCTTGGCATTTTTGTAGGCAAGCATGATTTCAGCGAATTTATGAAATCAGGAAGTGCCGGCGGTTCCGTAAGAGAAATTTATAAAGCTTTTGCTTACAGATACAAAAATTTTACAATCATAAACTTTAAAGCCAACGGATTTTTACGGGCTCAGGTTCGACTGATGGTAGCAAATGCCTTAAAATGTGTAAAAATTTTGGAAAAATCATTTAATAATAAAAAAATTGATGAAATTTTAAACTTTTATAAAAATAATAAAAACTTAAAATTTAATGAAATTTTAAAAAATAAAGATTTCAATATTGAGAAAATCATAAACGATAATAATTTTCCGCTTAATATAAATAAAGCCATAACTCGCATTCCTGCTCCTCCAAACGGACTTTATCTAAATAAAATTTGGTATTAGAATTTTACCAAAATCGTAGAAAATACCGATTTACTTAAAATTTTAACGTTGATAATTCAAATTTTAAGTATGATATTAAAATTTAAATCAAATCTGACAATTTGAAAAATACATTTAAAATAAAAATTCGTTTTTTTTATTCAAAATTCAGTATTTTAAAATTTTTAAATAAAAAAACATTAAAAAATTTAAGCTTAAATTTCCACATTAAATTTCTGCTGAATGTTTTTCTATTTTACATTGAATCGCTTCTTGCACAAGCACGTTCGCAATAGCTCTTTCTTCTTTAATAAAACGAAATTTTTCTCCAAAATCACTAAACAGTTTTTTTTCGTCTGCTCCTGTATACCTGACGACTACATCTGAAGGCATATTAAGAGAAGCGATATTTTTAGCTATCATCATCAACTTCTGTTCGTTTGAAACCGTTAAAATTATTCCGTCCGCATTTGCGATATTTGCTTCAATCAAAGTGCTTTTTCGTGTCATATCGCCAAAATAGATATTTTCTCCGCGACTTTTACCAAGCTCGACAAGAGTTAAATCGCTCTCAATTACAATATGCAAAAGTCCTTGATTTTTCAGTTTTAATACGACTTCCTGACCAAGCCTTCCGTATCCGCAAACTATAAAATGGTGTTTTATTTCAGCAAGTTTTATTTTATTTTTTGTCAAAGAAGTTATATCGCCTTCAAAACGATTTGCAAAAACATTTATATTTTTCAAAATAAAAGGTGTAATAATCATCGTAATTACAACTGTTGAAATTAAAATTTGCGCATTTGTTTGAGAAATAGCGCTGTGAGCCAACATTATGGAAAAAATTGCAAGTGCGAACTCACCAATCTGAGATATTGAAATAGCTGCTTTAAAAGCAACACGTCTTTTTACACTAAAATACAGAATAAAATAAACTATAAGTGTTTTAATCGCCATTATAACAAAAACTAAAGCAAGAATTAAACCATAATTCTCTTTAATGGTATCAAAATTGATTTGCATACCGACAGTGATAAAAAAAAGTCCTAATAATATATCTCTGAACGGAATCAAAACGGCTTCTATCTGATCTTTATATTCCGTTTCGGCGATAATAATACCTGCGATAAACGCTCCAAGCGTATAAGAAAAACCAAATATATGGGCGATAAAACTAGAGCCTACAACCGTAAAAAGTATGGAAATAAGAAAAATTTCTTTTGAATCTGTCTGTAAAATTTTATTTAAAATAGCATTAAACAGGTATTTACCGATTAAAAACAGTAATCCGATCACAATAACTGCACTAATACAAGTTTTTAATATCAAATAAATTACAGGAGTGCTGTCAGTGCTGCCGAAAATATCAATCATAAGCAAAATCGGAATCACTGCAATATCCTGGAAAAGTAAAATTCCAAGTGCTTTACGACCGTAAATTTGGCTGATTTGATTTCTATCATTTAAAATTTTAAGTACAATTGCGGTAGACGAAAGAGAAAGAGCTGAACCTATTATAATGGCTGCTTTTATATTAATACCGAAAATTTCATAAGCCGCAAAAGCAAAAAAAATCGTACTTATGCTCATTTGTAAAATACCGTTTAAAAAAACATCTTTTTTCATTTGCATAAGATATTTCAGACTGAATTCAAGCCCTATCGTAAACATTAAAAAAACTATACCGAACTCCGCGACGTGCGAAATTTCAGCTTTATTGGAAAGATTATATATATGATTTAGACAAATTCCTGTTACTATATAACCTATAATAGTCGGGATTTCAAACATTTTAAATATGACGTTAAGCACAATAGCTAGTGCTGAAACTATTAAAAAAAGCTCTAAAAAAAGCTCCATTTTTTAGTCCTTTTTATCGTCATAAAATATCAAATCAAAACTGTTTTTACGTTTTACTAATGATGTTTTTCTGTTTTTTGAACTTTGAAATTTTTCAAGCTCGCCGCGTAATTCATCTATTATTTTCTCGCTTTCTTCTATGCGCTCTTTTAATTGAAAAATTACATCCACACCGGCCAAATTGACACCTAAATCTTTTGTAAGACGAAGTATCATCTTTATGCGATCAATGTCTCTTGCCGAATACAAACGCATTTTACCTTCCGTTCTTTCCGGTTCGACAAGTCCTTCTCTTTCATATTGACGCAATGTTTGAGGATGAATATTTAAAATTTTAGCAACCACGCTTATCAAATACATCGGTTCATCATAATTTTGCATTTTTTATCCTTTATAATTTTTCTTTAAGAATTTTGATTGTCTGCTCATCAAAATTATTTATATCAGGAAGTAAAACATTTGTAGTTAAATACAAATCTCCGTAAATTTTACTTTTTCTATTTTGCACTCCATAGCCTTTTAGACGAATTTTTTGATTATTTTTTGTATTAGGTGCGATTTTTATATTGACATTTTTTTTGAATGTATCTACACTGATTTTGCCACCAAAAAGCGCTGTTTTTAATGAAATATCAACTTTTTTGTAAAGATCGTCACCTTTTCTTTCATATTGATCGCTTGGCTCAACTTCCAAATTTAAAATCAAATCGCCGTTTCTTCCATGCACACTTTTTCCTTTGCCGCGAATTCGAAGTTTTTCTCCACTTTCAACGCCTGATGGAATACGAATTTTAATATTATCAGAATTAACTGAAATACTTATTTCTCCACCATTTACAGCAGTTTCGAATGGAATTCTAAGATTTGATACTATATCTAAATTTTCATTTTCAAAACCGCCGAATCCGCCAAAATCAAAACCTCCAAAGCCGCCGCCAAAACTTTCTCTTTTAAAACCGCTTCCAAAAACATTTTTTAAAATTTCATTTAAATCATCCATATTTCCGGCACTTCTTGTAAAATCGCCGAAATCTTGCCCGCCAAACATATTTTCGCCATAAGCATCATATTGTTTGCGTTTTTTTTCATCGCTTAAAATTTCGTAAGCCGCGTTTATTTCTTTAAATTTTTCTTCGGCACCCGGTTCTTTATTTATATCCGGATGATATTTTCTGGCAAGTCTGCGATACGCTTTTTTTATTTCATCGCTGCTTGCCGTTTTACTGACGCCCAAAGTATCATAAGGGCTTTTATTTGAACTCATATTTCCTTCTTTCATTTTTGCAAAAATTTTGCGTAGATTATATCATACAAGTTTAGTCTTTGTCAATCAAGTTTATAACTGAATTTTGTTTAAAATTCTTAAAATTTTATTGAAATTTCATTAAAACCTGTCATCTATAATTACGATAAAATTTTAATTTAAAGGATAATTAGTATGAAAAAAACAGTAATTTTTTCTATTTTTTTGGCTTCTGTCATGTTTGCAGGCAATATCGATTTTAACGAAGCCGACAAAAACGTCGAGAGGATAAATCCTCTAGTAAATAGTGAAAATAAAATTATTTCATTTAATTCATCAATTACAAATGCAAAAAAATCGGTCGTAAATATTGCGACTTCACAAACCATAAAAGCGTCTCAAAATCAAATTGATCCGTTTTTTAACGATCCGTTTTTTAACGATTTTTTTAAATTTAACTTCGGAATTCCAAAAACAGATAGAAAAGCTAAATCTTTGGGATCAGGCGTAATTATTTCAAATGACGGATATATAGTTACAAACAATCACGTCGTAGAAAATGCCGATGAAATTATAGTAACTTTGAGTGAAAGCGATAAAGAATTTAAGGCAAAACTTATCGGCAACGATCCTAAAACAGATATTGCAATAATAAAAATAGACAAAAAGAATCTTACCGCAATAAAATTCGGTGATAGTGGAGAACTTCTTGAAGGCGATATGGTTTTTGCCATAGGAAATCCGTTCGGCGTTGGCGAAACAATTACACAAGGTATAATTTCGGCTCTAAATAAAAACAATATCGGTTTAAATCAATATGAAAATTTTATACAAACCGATGCTTCTATAAATCCCGGAAACTCAGGAGGCGCATTGGTAGATAGCCGTGGCGCTTTAATAGGAATAAATTCCGCTATTTTAAGCAGCAGCGGTGGAAATAACGGTGTCGGATTTGCAATTCCTTCAAATATGGTAAAAAATATCGCAAGCAAACTGATAAAAGACGGCAAGATCGAACGTGGATATATCGGCGTAATGATATCAAATCTAAATGAAGACCAAAAAGAAATTTATAAAAATGAAGAAGGCGCACTTATAGCAAGCGTGGAAAAAAATTCTCCTGCCGATAAAGCTGGACTTAAACGCGGCGATTTAATCGTTAAAATAAACGATAAAAGCATAAAAAATGCGAATGAGCTTAAAAACATAATCGGCTCAATGTCTCCAGGCGAAACAATTGAGGTACAATATGAACGTGCAAAAGACACTAAAACAGCAAAAATCAAGCTTGATAATATGGATAGCAGCACACTTGCAGAAAACACAGAATCAAAAAGTTCAATAGAAGGCCTAAAACTTTCAAATCTTACAAATGAACTCAAACGTCAATATAATATTCAAAGTGATATAAAAGGCGTAATTATTACAAATGTAGAAAAAGGCTCAAAAGCCGAAGATTACGGTTTTGAACGCGGAGATATAATAATGCAGATCGCTCAAAAAGAGATAAAAACAATATCCGATATAGATGAAGCGATTAAATCAAATAAAGGCAAAAAAATCGTTTGGGTTTTAAGAAATGAAATTCCGCTTGGAATAGTAATAAAATAATCCTCCTAAAAAGAGTGAAATTGCTTAAATTTCACTCTTAACACTAAATTTGCTATAATCACAGAATTTCAAAAAGGATAAATATGATAAAAATTTTAATGATTGAAGACGATACTGAACTGGCTGAAATTTTAAGTGAATATCTAAGCAAATTCGATATGAAAATAAGCGTTGCAGAAGATCCGTATATAGGCATTTCAAAATTAAATTTAGAACATTTCGATCTTCTCATACTTGATCTTACATTACCGGGAATGGATGGACTTGAAGTATGTAAAGAAATACGCAAAAAAAACAATATTCCTATCATAATTTCAAGTGCAAGACACGATTTAACCGACAAAGTAAATGCATTTGAGTTTGGCGCCGATGATTATTTGCCGAAACCTTACAATCCGCAGGAACTGCTGGTTAGAATAAAAAGTCATATTCGCCGTCAAAATGTAAATTTTGAAGTTTCTTCAAAGCAAAACGAAGAAAAAGATTTAGCGGTAAATGATTTTGAACATATAATAACTTTCAAAGGAAATACTTTAAATTTAACAGCCGCAGAATACGACATACTTGCATATCTGATAAAAAAAGAAGGCGGAGCGATTTCAAGAGAAGAGTTAATTTATAACTGCAACGCAATAAATGAAGATTCGACAAATAAGAGCATAGATGTAATAATCGGGCGCATACGCACAAAACTTGGTGAAAATCCGAAAGAGCCTGTTTATATACATGCAATCCGCGGTGTCGGATATAAACTTATTCAATGAAGACATCCGTTTTATATGCGATAACTGCTGTTTTCGCGCTGGCTTTAATAAGCATTTCAACTGCTTTTTTTTGGCTTATGGATTATGACAAACAAAATTATACAAGAGAACTGAATACAAAATATTCAATAATTTCTCGCGCGAATCTTTATAAAATGAACTCACTGATCGGAGAAGACGAATTTCAAAGACAAACTGAAAATTTCAAAATGCGCGAAATTAAAAACAAAGATGAAAAAAATAAAATAATTCAAAACGGAACTGTTTTAGACAAAATAGAAGCCGAAATCGGTTCATCGGCAATTATATTTTATAAAAATCACAATTATATAAAAATTACTCACAATGACAATGTTCTGCTGCTTTTTGACAAAGATTACGAACCGTATAGATACGCGATTTTTAAAGCTATTTATGCATTCATAATCTTAATAATTTTGATAACTTATATAATCATAATTCGCAAAATCAAACCGCTTCGAAAATTAAAAAGAGAAATTGATAAATTTGCGAACGGCAGTCTCGATATAAAAAACGTAGCCAAAGGAAATGACGAAATAAGCGATGTTGCAACGGCATTTTACGATGCTGTTATGCAAATTAGAAAACTTAACGAATCAAGACAACTTTTTTTGCGAAATATCATGCACGAATTAAAAACTCCAATAACAAAAGGCAGAATAACCGTTGAGATGATTGAAGAGGGCAAAAATAGAAATCGTCTTATTTCGGTTTTTGAAAGGCTTGAAAATTTGATAAACGAATTCGCTGCGGTTGAGCGTGCGACATCAGGTCTTACATTAAATAATATAACAACTTGCACAATGGACGATATCGTGCAGGAAGCGCTAGATATAGCGATGCTTGAAAAAAATGCAGTAGAAATATCAAACGATGAGAACATTAATGTAAATGTAGATTTTAAACTGTTTTCCATCGCCGTTAAAAATATGATTGACAATGGACATAAATATTCTTCAAATAAAAAAGTTAAAATAATAGTTAATAGTAAAAAATGCGAATTTATCACAACCGGCGAACAGCTTGAAAAAGATTTGTCGTTTTTCACGGAGCCGTTTTCAAAAGGCACAAATGCAAAACAAAGTTTCGGGCTTGGACTTTATATTGTTGATAATATTTTAAAAGCTCACGATTTGGCTTTAGGATATCGTTATGAAAATCAAAACAACATTTTTATATTTGAAAATTTCTCTCAAGTGGTAAATAAAAATTAAGTTGATTTTATATTTTAATAAAACTTTATATAAAATAAATGTTGTATTTCTTTAATACAATCAGCAAAAAAATATTATATCTGCAATAGCGCTAAATTTCAAAATTTAATTTATTTAAAGTACTGTTTTAAATCAAATAAACTTATCGAAATTTTACTTTTTTTAAGTACAGAATTTTTAAAATTTTGCGTTTAAATTACAGTTTTATATGAAATTTTAAATTTCGCCTAAAATTTCCATAAAATTTTCAACATCCATGAAGCCCGTTATCTGCAAATCTTTAAGTTCTTTACCGTTTTTATAAAAAATCAAAGCCGGCGGACCGAAAACATTAAATTTTTGCATAAGTTTTAGATCTTCATCACTATTTTTGCTTACATCTATTTTCACAAGATCAAAATTTTGTAAAATTTCATACACTTTATGATCTTTAAAAGTCTCTTTTTCCAAAAGCTTGCAATTCTCACACCAACTTGCCCAAAAATCAACCATAACAGGCTTTTTTGCATTTTGCACAAAATTTTCAAGATCATCTAATGTTGAAATTTCAGTAAATTGCAATTCGTTCCTACCTGAAATTTTTGCAGTCTTGAAATTTTCAAAAGGTTTTAAAGCCGAAACCGCGCCGCTAAAAAATCCTACAAGCAGAAAAACGGAATAAATTAACGCTAAAAGCGAAACAACACGCCTGATTTTATGAATTCTAAAATCAAAAATTCCAAAAAATACGGCAAAACTTACACCTAAAATTCCATAAAGTAAAAGTGAAAAATTTTCGCCCCAAACACGCGTTCCAAGCCAAATTGCCATTATAAGAAGCAAAAAACCGAAAATTCGTGTTATAAGATTCATCCAAGCTCCCGGATGAGGTAAAAATTTCGCACTTATTCCAAGCAAAAGCAGCGGTATTCCTGAACCGAAACCAAGAAAAAATAAAGCCGACGTTCCTAAAAATATATCTCCGCTTTGTGTAATATAAAGTAAAGCACCGGCTAATGGTGCCGCAACGCAAGGACCGACTATTAAAGCGGAGAAAATTCCCATCACAAAAACGCCGAAATATCCGCTTGATTTATTGCCTTTTTGAGTAAAAAATGTTTGCAAACGCGAAGGAAGGCGAATCTCATAAAATCCGAACATTGAAAAAGCTAAAAATACAAAAACGGCGCAAAGTCCTAAAATAACGGCCGGCATTTGCAAAACACTTTGCAAACTTGCTCCAAAAAAACTTGCCAAAAATCCGGTAGCTGCGTAAGCAAGAGAAATTCCTAAAACATAAATAAGACTGACTAAAAATGCGCCCTTACCGGCATTTTTTGAAGTTTTGGCAACTATTACAGACGAAAGTATCGGCACCATAGGAAAAATACAAGGCGTAAACGAAAGCAAAATTCCATAACCGAAAAAACTCAAAAGCGTAAGAATGAAATTTTTATTTTTTATATCGTCAGCTATAGCCGTTTGTTCGTTAAAGGAGGCGTTTTTTAAATCTTTTTGATTTAAAGACACTATTTTATAATTTCCATCTTTTTTTTCATAACTGAAACTTCTGGTTTGCGGCGGATAACAAAAACCGCTTGAAGAACAACCGATAAAATCAAGTGCAATAGAAAATTTATCGCTATTTGCAATATTTTCAGGCAGTGTAATAAAAAATTCGCCTGCAAAAATTTCATTGTTTTTATAAATTTTACTATCAGGAAATTTTGCATTTTCATTCAATAATAAACTATTTTTAACAAAGTGAATTTTAAAACTGTTTTTATAAACATAAATATCTTCGGCAATCTTAAAATCGAAGTAAATTTTTTCATTTTGAATAGTCGAATCAACAATAAAAGCTTTAAATGGCTGAATTGGTGCGGCAAAACAAAAAGTAAAAAAAGATAATAAACTAAGTAAAATTTTAAACAAAATACTCTCCAAAATTTTAAAATCTAATGATTTTAACTGAAATTTATAAATTTTTTCGAAATTTTAAGAAAGAATAAAATATAATAATAAAGACATTTTATAAAGGAAAAGTTATGGAAAAAAAAGATTATGAAAAAGAGCTTGTATTTTTACAAACTGAACTTTTAAAATTTCAATATTATGTAAAAGAACATCAGTTGAAAGTTTTGATTATTATGGAAGGTCGCGACGCAGCTGGAAAAGGTGGCACAATCAAACGCCTGACAGAACATTTAAATCCTCGCGGATGTCGCGTTGTAGCACTTTCAAAACCAAGCGACGTGGAACTTACGCAATGGTATTTTCAAAGATATGTCGCTCATTTACCAAGCGGCGGTGAAATCGTAATATTTGACAGAAGCTGGTATAACCGCGCTATGGTCGAGCCTGTGATGGGTTTTTGCACTCCTGAACAACACAGTGATTTTTTAAAAGCTGTGCCTATATTTGAACAACTTTTAAGCCAAAGCGGTATAAAAATTTTTAAATTTTTCCTTTCTATAAATAAAAATACGCAAGCGAAACGTTTTAAAGAGCGCGAAGAAGATCCGTTAAAATCATACAAAATTTCAGATGTAGATAAAAAATCGCAAGAACTTTGGGATAAGTACACAATCGCTCAATACAATATGTTTTTGCAAACCGACACAAAAGCAAATCCTTGGACGATTATCGATACAAACGACAAAAAAGTAGGTAGAATAAATACTTTTAAGACAATTTTAAAAACAGTTGAATATCAAGACAAACCGAAGCCTAGATATTTTGAAATCACGGAAGGCAAGGTCTATGACGCGCAAGCTGAAATACGCCGTCTAAGCCAAAATTTTCCAAATATAAATATGTATAGCAATATAGCGTAACTAAATTTTGCCGTTTCAAAAAGCTTTTCAAATTTGCAACGGCAATTTTGATTTTAAATACTGCAAATAATTTAAAAGATTGATTTTAAAATTTACAAACTGAAATAGCTTTTTTAAAAACTGATTTTTTTATATATTCTTTATTGGAAGAACATTTTAAAAACAAAAAAGCGCTTTGTAAAAATACAGTCAGATTTTTTACTTAAATTTGTTTCGAATTTTAAAAATTTTATCGAACTTAAAATTTAAATGAATTGATTTTTTTTATAAGCACAAATATTTATAAAATCATAAAATTTTTAACCATTTAAAAACGCAAAATTTTTATATTTATAATTTTAAACACAAATAAAAAATTTTAATTCTTATAAAATTTAAGCCGTTTTTAGCTTAAAAAATAAAAATTCAATCAAATAAAATAAATTTCATTCGCTTGAATTTTAAAACCACAAATTTTTAAAACAATACACTTGTTGCGTTTATATCTACACTTTCTTCAGGCAAAGGAGATTGTTTTGTATAGTATTCCATAGAGTTATAATATTTTTCAGTAAATACACCGGATGGCATATCAAATTTGCGTTTCGTTTCAGGATGAATTTTTAAATAATTAGTTAAAAATCTTGCAAAAACAGGTGCAGCCGTTCTACTTCCGCCCTCTACATGTCTCATCGGTTTGTAATTATCATTTCCATACCAAACTATAATCAAAATCTCAGGCGTATATCCGCAAAACCACGCATCTATACTATCGTTTGAAGTCCCTGTTTTGCCGGCAACTTCAATTCCGGCAACTCTTGCTCTTGCACCGGTTCCGGCATTTACAATATTTTTCATTAAAGTTATCATCAAATAAGCTTGCTCCGGCTTTAAAACTCGCCTTTTTTCAGGCTCAAAATATCTCGTTTTACCGTTTTTATCGCTTATCGCTTTTATAAATTTTGATTTGCTTGTAAGTCCCATTCCAGGCCAAACCGAATAAGAGCTTGAATATTCAAGTGGCGAAATTCCATAACTTCCGACCGCAATCGATAAAATTTCAGGAATATCATTAAAACCGAAATCATTCAATTTTTTTACAGCTCTATGAACGCCTATACTATCGAGCAGATTTATACTTGCAAGATTGCGCGATTTTTGTAAGGCTTGTTTAAGCGTAATATAACCTTGAAATGAATTGTCAAAATTCTTAGGTGTCCAGGCTTTGTTGCTTCCGTCATCAAAACTTCTTGGCACATCAGCCACTTCACTCATTGTAGAATATCCCATATCAAGGGCGATTTGATATATAAAAGGTTTAAAACTTGATCCTGTTTGACGCTTACTTTGAGTTGCACGGTTAAAATTGCTTTTAGCGTAATCGACTCCACCGACCAAAGCTAAAATATCTCCATTTGTAGGATTTGTAACGACAATAGCGCCATTTACTATGCTTGCATTTGCATCTTTATTGCGTTTCAGAATTTCATTGTAACCGAAATTTAAAGCTTCATTAGCAAGTTCTTGAGCTGCAAGATCAACACTTGTATAAATGCTGTATCCGCCGGTTTTTATATCAGGATATAAAGCAAGCGCTTCTTTCATAACTTCATCCGTAACATACGGCTCTCTGTTTTGTGTAAGAGTTTCATCATATACGACAGGTTTTTCCTGCATAGCTATTTGATATTCAGTTTTATTTATCCAGCCAAGTTCATACATTCTTGATATTACACTATTTGCGCGTGAAAGTGATAAATCCATATGTTTTGTAGGATCATAACTGCTTGGGGCTTTTGGCATACCGACAAGCATCGCAATTTCCTTTAAAGTCAAATCGGCAAGATCTTTCTTAAAATATCCAAGAGACGCTGTTCTTATACCGTAATACTGATGTCCGAAATAAACTTCATTAAAATAGCGCTCCAAAATTTCTTCTTTACTGAGCGTATTTTCTATCTTAAGAGCCAAAATAGCCTCTTTTATCTTTCTCTCAATCTTTTTTTCACTGGTCAGCACCAAAGTTTTAATTAGTTGTTGTGTAATCGTAGAAGCCCCTTCTACAAATTTCATCGCTTTTACGTCTTTTAAAATAGCTCTAAATATAGCTTCTACATTTATTCCTTCGTGTTCAAAAAAACTTGTATCTTCTATCGCTACAAGAGCTTCTATAACGCGTCCGGGGATTTCATCGTATTTTACATAAATTCTGTTTTCCTTATCAAAAACATTTGCAATTAAATCGCCGTTTCTATCATAAATTTTGGTTGTTAGCGGCGGATTATAATTTATTATATTATCACTTTCAAGTTTTATACTTGAATAAAAATACAAAAAAATACCGCAAAACGCAAAAAAGCAGATAGTCAAAAAACTGAATAAAACTCTTACCATAAATACCTCTTTAAAATTTCCACATTTAAGCCCATAGCCGTATAAGTTTCACCGCTTTGGTCAATAATAAATTTTTTATTAAATCCTTCTATCATCATAGCTCCGGCTTTACCTTTATATTCACCGTCTGCAATATATTTTTCTATCTCTTCAAAAGGAAATTTTGCAAAATGAAACATAGATATGCTGATATTTTCAATTATCTTTTCTCTGCTTACAAAAATAAGCGCTGAAATCACGCCGGCTTTATTTCCACTTTGCAAATTAAGCATTTCACGCGCTTCTTCATCGTTTTTTGCTTTACCTAAAATTTTACCTGAGCAGATTACGCTGCTGTCTGCAAAAAGAACATTGTCGTATTTAGAACCGTATATTTTAAAAAACTGCTCTTTTTTAGCCTGCGCAACTTTATAAGAATAACTCATATAGCAAGTTTTAGCGATTTTACTTTCATCGAAATTTACAGGAATTTGTGTAAATTCAATGCCGTTTTCTTTTAAAATTTTAGCTCTTGTAGGAGAACTGGAAGCCAAATAAATCACGCTATATCCTTAATTACAAAACCAAGATAAACACAAATAAAGCAAACAACGATATTAAGTGGCGTAAAGTATTTTGTGATAATAGCTAAAAAATCGCTATTTTGGTTATTGTCACCATTTTGCAATGCTTTTTTTAAAAGCGAAATTTCATAATGCATATAAATAAAATTTATAAAAATAAAAATGGCGCAAACCCATTTTGTAACAAAAATCGCATTTACCATAGGATCTATAAAAGAATTTCGGCTCATAAATATACCACTTAAAGCTAAACAACCGAATAAAACAAAAAATATTTTTTCATAAAAAGCTATAAAATTTAAAATTTTATCAATGGAAATACTGAATTTTTCATAAAATCTAATGCAAAAAATAGCGCAAAACTGAGCGCTGATAAGCAAAATAGCTAAAAAAATATGCAAGAGCGGTAAAATTTGTTCCACTCTTGCGAATGAAGAATTTATTTCATTCAAATTTTTGCCTTTATAAGATCGCGAGCAAAATTTACGGCTTCATCAATTTTTGTCATATCTTTTCCACCGGCTGTGGCAAAATCATCTCGTCCGCCGCCGCCGCCGCCTAAAATTTTAGCGATTTGTTTTACGATTTCGCCTGCTTTTAATGGAGCATTTTTAACTCCTGCTGCGATTTGAACTCTACCATCCTCCACTTTAAAAAATACGGCGACAATTTTATCGTTTTTATTTTTTAACTCATCGATTTTTGTTTTTATATCTCCGTCAAACTCGCTAACTACGAATTTAATGCCGTCTTTTTCATCCAAATCAATAACTTTTGCAGCACTTGCTTTTGATATTTCATTTTTCAAAGATTTTATTTCATCTTTTAATTTTTTTATTGCACTAAGCGCTTCATTTGATTTTAATGCATTTTGAACTTCCAAAAATTCACTGCGAAAGTTTTTTGCATAATTTATGGCGGCTTTTGAACAGACAGCTTCAATTCTACGAACTCCGGCACTTACTCCACTTTCTTTTACAATATAAAAGCTACCGATTTCCCATAAATTTCTAACATGCGTTCCGCCGCAAAATTCTTTACTTTCACCAAGAGTTAAGACACGCACTTTATCACCGTATTTTTCACTAAACATCGCAATTGCGCCGCTTTTTCTAGCTTCATTTATATCCATTATTTCTGTTTTTGAAGCCCCGCCTTTTGAAATTTGGCTATTTACGTTATTTTCTATTTTTAAAAGTTGCTCACTAGTTAAAGATTTCGGATATGTAAAATCAAATCTAAGTCGCTCGCTATCCACGCTACTTCCTGCTTGTCCGACTCCTGAGCCTAAAATTTCGCGCAAAGCCAAATGAAGTAAATGCGTAGCGCTGTGATGGCGTGCGGTTTCTATTCTGGCCTCATCCACTTCACATTTTACGATATCGCCTACTTTTAAGTTTGTGCTTGTTTCAACTTCACTTAAATTCAGTCCGAAAAACTTTTGGGTATCGGTTACTTTATTTGAACCGTTTATCAAACCTGTATCATAAATTTGACCTCCTGATTGAGCGTAAAACGGAGTTTTATCAAGCATTATCCAACCGATATTTCCTGCTTTTAATTCATCCACATTTCTAAAATCATTATTTAAAATAGCTAAAATTTTACTTTGTGATTTCATCGTTTCATAACCGATGAATTTATTTTCGCCGAATTTTTCTAAAAGCGTTTTAAAATCGCCTTTTTCTTTGATTTTATCGCCACTTCCCTTCCAACTTGCTTTTGCTCTTGCTTTTTGCTCGTTCATAAGTTCGTCGAACTTCTTTTCATCTACTTTTTTACCGATTTCTCTAAGCATATCGGCGGTCAAATCAAGCGGAAAGCCGTAAGTATCATAAAGCTTAAATGCGATTTCACCTGAAAAAACATCTTTCGTATTTGCAAGTTGGGCCTTAAAAAGTTCAAGTCCCGCTGATATGGTAGATAAAAATCTCTCTTCTTCCAGTTTTATAATCTCTTTTATGGTTTCTTTTTTTTCAAGTAGATAAGAATAGTGATGTCCCATAAGTTCACATACGTTATCCACCAACTTATACATAAAAGGCTCTTTTAAACCAAGTAGATATCCATGTCTTAAAGCTCTTCTTAAAATTCTTCTAAGAACGTAACCCCTGCCCTCTTTGTCGAAATTAACACCTTGAGCAATCAAAAATGTAATCGATCTTATATGATCTGCGATAACCCTATAGCTTGCTCCACTTTCATATTTATAAGGTTTTCCGCAAAGTTTTTCAACGGCGTGAATAAGAGGCATAAAAATAGAACTGTCATAATTGCTGAAAACACCCTCTTTTATCGCTGTAACACGTTCTAATCCCATTCCTGTGTCAATTGAAGGTTTTGGCAAAGGTGAAAGATTTCCGGCTTTATCGCGCTCAAATTGCATAAAAACCAAATTCCAAATTTCAAGGAAACGATCGCCGTCTCCGCCCATATAATCTTCTTTTCCGTGAAAATACTCTTCACCCTGGTCATAAAAAATTTCACTGCAAGGCCCACAAGGTCCTGTATCGCCCATCGCCCAAAAATTATCATGATCGCCAAAACGGTAAATTCTCTCTTTTGCGATGTGTTTCGCCCAAATTTCAAAAGCCTCATCATCTTTTTCATGAACGGTTACGTAAAGTTTATCTTTGTCAAGTTTTAAAATTTCAGTTATAAATTCCCAAGCATAAGCTATTGCATTTTCTTTAAAATATTCTCCGAAACTGAAATTTCCAAGCATTTCAAAAAATGTATGGTGTCGCGCCGTATAGCCGACATTATCCAAATCATTGTGCTTACCACCCGCTCTTATACACGTTTGACAACTTGTTCGAATCGGCGGAGTCGGTCTTGGCACGGCGCCGGTGAAAATATTTTTAAAAGGTACCATTCCGGCATTTGTAAAAAGAAGTGAAGCATCATCCGGCACAAGTGGTGCGGAAGCTATTATTTCGTGTCCTTTTGAAGCAAAAAAGTCTAAAAATTCTTTTCTAATATCCATTTTTTTCCTTATAAAATCTAAAAATTTCGGTTCATTTTAGCCAAATTTCGTTTAAAATTTCCAAAATTTAGATTTGCTTTGATATAATTTCGTGATATTTAAAATTTTAGGATAGTTATGAAAAAAAAAGTTGCGCTAATCGGTGCCGATACGTTAAAAGGAGCTCTTCATCTCAGTGAACTTCGTAGAAGCGATTATTTCGAATTGGTAGGCATCGTAGATGAAAATCAAAAAGATTACGGCAGGTTTGAAAATTTTGCAAGCTTACAGGATCTTTTTAACGAAGTTTCAATAGACGCCATGATAATCGCCACTAATCCAAAAAATCATAAAGAAAACATCTTAAAATGTATAAATTACACAAAAAATATTTTAGTACAAGCACCATTAGCAAATACTTTAAGTCAGACAAGAGAGATAAACTACGCCATAAAAACAAATAAAATAAATCTTGCGGTTGCTTACAATAACCGCTTTAATCCGGCTATTATTTCATTAATACGTGAGCTTAAAAAAGAAAAGGAAATTTACAGTTTAAACTTTATAAACGCTTCAAATGAAGGCGAAATTTTGGATTATCTTATCAAAGATATCGATTTATGTAAGTTTATCTGTAATAGTGAAATTACAAATTTTAATTTAAACAAAACTTTATTCGGTGAAAACAATACTCCCGGAATTTTAAATGCAGCAATAAAATTAAAAAACGAAATTTTAATAAATTTTATGTGCTCGAAACTTTATCCTATCAGAAGACATAAGATTGAAGTTAGCACCGGTAGCGGCTTTTATATCGCAGATTTGATTGCTTTTACGCTTCACAAACACACCGAAAACGGCCTAATAAATTTAAGAGTTGATAACGATAATTTCAGCATTAGAAAAACTCACGAAGCATTTTTTAATTTTTGCGACAGCTGTGAACTTTCCGGATTGGCGGATATAGAAAATTCAATAAAAATAAGAGAAATTTTATGCTGAAAAAAGCTATTTTGCTTTTAAATATGGGAGGTCCAGGAAAATTAGAAGAAGTTGAAATTTTCTTAAAAAATATGTTTAACGATCCATTTATTTTAAGCATAAAACCATCATTTTGTCGTAAAATTTTAGCTTTTATAATCACATTTTTCAGGAAAAAAAAAGCCGAAGAAAATTATCTGCAAATAGGCGGCACATCGCCGATAAATGCACTTACAATCTCGCTTGTAAATAAAATGAAAGCTCTGGCTCCAAATTATGTTTGCGTCGATTTTGCGATGAATTACACAAAACCTTTTGCGAATGAAGTTTTAAAAAAATATGAGAATTTTGATGATATAATCCTAATTCCACTTTATCCGCATTATTCGCAAATTACGGTAAAATCAAGCATACAATCCTGTAAAAAAGCAATGTCAAAGGATTTTAAAATTTGCAAAGTTTTTTACAAAAATGAAAAATATAATGAAATTTTATTAAATTTAATAAAAGATGAAATTTCAAATTTCAGCGCCGAAGAAATATCTGAAATTTCATTAATATTTTCCGCACATTCTCTTCCTATAAAAATCATAGAAAAAGGCGATCCTTATGAAAAACAAATTCGCGAACACGTAGAAATTTTAAGCGAAATGTTAAAACAAAAAGGTGTAAATTTTAAAGAGATAATTTTAGCTTATCAGTCTCGACTTGGTCCGGTAAAATGGCTCGGTCCGAATACAGGCGACGTTTTAAAAAATTTAAAAAATAAAAAAGCTCTTATTTTTCCACTCGCATTTTGCATTGACAACAGCGAAACCATTTTTGAACTTGCAGTGCAATACGCAAAAATAGCACGTGAGCGAAATTTTACATTTTACAAAGTTTGTAAATGTCCGAACGATAGAGATGAATTTGCTGAATTTTTACTTGATTTAGCAAAAAATGAAAAGTAAAAAACTTAAAAATTTGTATCATAAAATATAAAGAATTTAAATTGAGATTTTACACTAAAAGCGACAAATTTTAACAATAAAAAATTTCACGCGCTTACTTTTCTTGCCTTTGCAAAAATATAGGTAAATTTAAAATTTAATAAATTTTACTTTAAAAATAAAAAATTGTAACACTGAAAATTAATGCAATCTCTAATTTAACATTTTAAAAGCGTAGAAATAGACTGTTTTGAAATCTTTTTTTAAACTGCAATTTTTCTTCAAAAAAGATAAAATCTTTATTTATAATCTATTTTTTAGCAAATAACATGCAATTCGTTAAAATATTTTCCAATATGATAAACTTTTCTTAGTTTGCTGCAAGGTGTCAATCTTTCACCTAAAAAAATCGATTTGAAATTTTCTTTTTATACCTTTTGAATAAAACATTAGAATTATTTTCCATAAATTCATCTGATTTTTATTTGTGAGTGTTTTTTTACAACAAAATACTCTGCCAAAAATTAAATTTTGTGCCATTATCGGCAAAATTTCATAGTTTGGTAAAATTTTGCCAAAATTATAAAGGCGACCTGAAACTTATAGGCTGTTTTGAAATTTCGCCTCCGCTTTAAGTCGCCTTAGTTAAAAATCAATTTATACATTTTAAGCTGTTAAGATAAAACTACTTAAAAAAGTCCTTTTATAAGCTCTTTTGTAAGATTTTTGCCACTTTCATCCTGCTCTTTTTCTTTGCCGCCGCCTAAAATCTTATTTAACCCTTTGTCTATGACTTTATCCAGTTTTTTCTCTAAATATTTTGATGAAACTTTTACTTTAGGATTTTCTGTAGTGCCGGTTACACTTATATCAAGATCGGTTTTTTCAACATTTGCGTAAACCGGAATATCAATAGCTTTTGTAAGCGTATCAACTTTGCCGTCTTTGACATTTATTTCGCTTCTTTTCGCTTTCATATTTGCGTTAAAATTAACTTTATTTTTATTAATTGTTCCTTTAAAAGTCGCGTCTTTATAAACTTCATCACTTAGATCAACGCCGGTAGCAAGTTTAATGGCGGTTGTGAGTTTATTTTCGGTTAAATAACCCTCTTTTACCAACACATCAAAATTTCCATTCTCTTTTGCGATATTATATTTAAAATCAGCCATACCTTTGCCTCTATAAAAATCGCTGTAATCCAAAAAGTGCATCAGCTCCTTGACATCGAAATCTTTAAGAGAAGCCTTAAAATCTTGATTTAACAAATTCGCATTAAGTTTGCCACCCAAAAAATCTGATGTTATATTTACTTTGAAATCCTTGTCTTTTGCGGCGTTTCCATTAAGCTTTATAGAACCGTTTAATTTTCTGCCGACTAAAAAATCAAGTCTGCTGAAATCAGGAATATTAGCGCTGAAATTGCTATTTAAAACGCCGCTATTCATATCAAAAGTGCCGTTTAATTTGCTTAAATCGGCTAAATCCGATTTAAGCAAACCGGCAAAATTTGCAACCGATTTTTTTAGTTTTATATCTGCATCAGCGCTAAATTGCACATTTTTCGGAAAACTTTTTTTAGTTAATTTATCCATTGTGGATTTTACAAGATTTGCATTTGAAATTTTTAGCGTTACATCGCCATTCAAATTTTTTGGTTCAAATGATTTTAAATTAACTTTTGCATTTATTTTGCCACTTGAATAAGCCGGTTCTCCAATCATCGCAAAAAGTGCCAAAAGTTCTATGTTTTTTACGTTTGCTTCAAGAGTTTTGCCGTCTGTTAAAACATCTATCGTGCCATCAAGCGCGCTAATATCAGCTTTTAGTCCTGCTAAATTATTATCTTTTATATCAGCATCCGCATTTATTTTTGCACTTCCTTTTAAGCCGACATTCAGTTTTGACATATCGGCTATGTTTGCCGATAAATTTGCCTTTGCGTTTTTTGTATTAAGATTGTAATTTGCGATAAGTTTATTGACATTTAACAAATCCGATTTCAAGTTTGCATTCAATTTTATATCACCGCTATCTACTTTAGCGTCGCTGTTTAAAGTAAATGCAGTATTATCAGCGACATTTATATTCGTAAGTTTTGCAAACTCTTTTTGACTTATTTTGCCGTCATTTACAGCGATTGTCGCGCCTCCTGTAATCTTTGAAGTGTTATAAATATCATCTATTTTTACATCACCGTTAATTTTTCCGTTTGCAAATGCAGGCATATTCGCAAGCGCTATTAAATTTGAAAGTTCCAAATTATTTAATTTCGCATTCAGTTTTGAATCTTTTAAATTTGCCGAAATATTGCCGCCGAAACCTTTAATATCCGCATTTAAAAACTCTATTTTTTCATCCTCAAATTTAAACTCGCCGTTAGCAGCCAAACTTCCTTTCAGTTTTTGATGAATAATCGCTTCAAGTTTTGAAAGATCTTGTATATCAACGCTGAAATCGCTTTGAAGTGTTTTTTTATTTATATCATAAACGGTTTTTTGTGCATTTATGTTTAAAATTTCAGAGTTTATATAAGTTTTTGCCGTAGCAATCAAATCTTTTATGTTTATATCGGAATTTAAACTAATAGCCAAATTGTTTGGAATCGTAATGTTACGCTCTTTAAAAACCGCTTCGTTTAAAACGGCGTTTTGTGAGTTTATATTTGCATTTCCGTTTTCATTTTTAATTTTTGCAACCACATTCAAACTACCTTGTTTCAGGTATTTTGGCATATTTAAAAATTCTAAAACCTTGCTTAAATTTATATTTTTTGCATTTAAATCCACATCTTCCGGTTTAAACTCATCTATTTTTGCTAAAAAGTTTATATTTGAATCAAATGCTTTGCCTGAGCCGTTTACAGCAAATTTATCTATTGTTCCTCCGGCTTTTCCTCTAAAGTCCATAGCGTCTTTTAATTTTAAATTAAATGTCGACAAATCATTTACGTTTAAGGCGTAATTCACATTAAAATTTCTCGCAAAAAGCCCGTATTTTCCGAATACATTAGCCGAAATTTCATTATTTATATCGGCTGTAATATTAAAATCGCCGAAATTAAGCTCGAATTTTTTGAAATTTACTACTAAACCTGTTTTTTCTTTAATTAAATTTTGAGCATAAGATTTAATCATATTGTTTCCTGACGATGAAAACAAAAATGTAAGTCCACAAATGACAATTACACACAAAATTATCACTGTAAAAAAGAGATATTTTAAAAATTTCATAACTTTTCCTTTTTAGATTTTTTACCAATTTTAGCCAATTTTTCATTAACTAAAATTTTACGATTATTTTACGAGTCCCGCTTCTTTTAAAAAAACACTCGCTTCATAAGTTATTTTTCTGATTTTATCAAATTTTGCGAAGCTTAGCGTAAGTTCATTTCTGGCCCTTGTAACGGCTACATAAAAAAGCCTGCGCTCTTCTTCAATATTTCCGCCTGTTAGCATTAATTTTGTGTTTGGAAAACGGTTTTGCGCTAAATCAACCACAAAGACAGCGTCAAACTCAAGCCCTTTACTCGCATGTACGCTAAGCAAATTAACGCCCTCGCCTTCATCAATCTCTTTACTTCCGATTGTTAAAAAATTATAAAAACGCTCGGCACTTGGATATTTAAGCGCAATTTCATTTAAAATTTTAAGTTTATTGTAAATTTTTGTTATTTCATCTTTTTTGCGAATTTCGTCCAATTTACCGTTTCTTTGCGTAGCTCTTTTTGTAGCTAAAAAATCCGCTATATGAGCGAAAATTTCGCTATTTTGAATGTTTTTTAAAATTTCATCGGTATCATCAAAATTTCGAACACTTTTAAGAAATTTATAAATTTTATATAAAAATTTCGCTCCAAGTTCGGTCAGTCTTTCAAATTTAAACACAGGATTTTTCGCAAACTCATTATAAAAACCTAAATCCCCAAATCTTGACGCCGAACCGAAAAACTCATCGTCGAAAAGTCCAAGTTGAACGTTTTTACGTTTTTTCGGTAAAATTTGAATATTCATATCAGGGCATAAAAATCCGTTTACAATAGAGTTATGTCCTATATTTGTAAAAATTTCAAACAGCTCCCTACTCATTGCAGCGCCGATTGTAGCACCATATTCACAAAGATTTATAAAAGACATTATATCTTTTTGATTTACTAAAATCGCAAGCAAATTTGTAGCCGCTTTAATCTCTTTACTGTCAAAAAAACTGATAGAGCCTTTTCTTTTGCTTTGTATTTCAAGCTCTCTTAACGCGATTTCAATACCGTCCGCGCTTGAATTATTGCGAAAAATAACGGCGATATTTTCGCCTTTTGTGCCGTTTTGTAAAAGCTTATGTATCATCTGTGCCACGCTTTTATATTGTGACATAATTTCATCGTAAATATATAATTTAGGGTTTTTAAAATTGCCTTCTCTACCGACTATAAGTTTTTTTGGATAAAGTCTTTCGTTATTTGAAATGACACGATTTGCAAGCGCCAAAATTTGAGATGATGAGCGATAATTTATATTCAGATTATACACTTTAGCGTCTTTATAACGCGTGCCGAAAGAGCCTATTATGTTGATATTTGCGCCGTTAAACGCGTAAATGCTTTGATCGAAATCGCCAACGCAAAATAGACTTTTTGTATTAAAAGAATCAATTAATGAACCTTGAAGCGTGTTTGTATCCTGATACTCATCAACCAAAATTTCATCAAATGCAACCGGTGCACCTTTTATAAGCTCTTTTCGCATTTTAATCAGTAAATCGTTAAAATCAGCATAACCGAATTTAGCCTTTTGAGCTTCAAATTCTTCAAGAATATCAGCATAAATATCGGAAAAAGTCGCCTGCTCTTCATAGTTTTTGCTAAACCAATCGCTGAAATTTTCTTTTAACTCTTTATTTTGAAACAGCGAATAAATATCATAAAGATACACTCCGCCATACGGTTTTACATCGCTGATATGATCAAATCTTCGCCTTGCCGCAATTGATTTAAGTAAAATTTTAAGTTCGCTAGGCTGCTTCAATACTACGCCTTTATTCAACTTTTTAAGTAAAGAATAAGAAACGGAATGAAAAGTTCCTGCGGTTATTTGCGAAGTTATTTTTTCGTCAAATTTCATCGATAAACGCGATATCATTTCATTTGCGGCTTTATTTGTAAAAGTTAAAAGTAAAATTTTTTTTGGATTTACACCTAAACTTAAAAGATGCGAAATACGCGCCACTATCGTCGAAGTTTTACCGGTTCCTGCGCTTGCTATTATTAGATTGTGTCCCATTGGCGCAGTAGCCGCGGCATATTGTTCGTTATTTAATTTTTTCAAATATTTTACCTTTCAATGTGCTTTTTATATTAAAAATTTGAAGTATTTTCGGCTGGAATCATAATTTTTTTAATCAACATTTTTATAAATAATAATATTTATTCTTTTAAAATTTAAAAGGCACCGATTTTAGCAAAATTAGGTTTAAAATTTTGTGAAATTTCAGATTTTAACAACTTTAAAACATTAAATATATAAAAAACCGATGTGCTTAACAAAATTGAACCGACTATCAAACAAAATTATCAAGCGCTTTAAAACATTATCTAAACGATAAAATTCTTTAAATTCCTAATTTTTTTAAAATTTCAGAAATTTCAATTTATATCTTTAAATTTCGCGCTGTATAAATCAAAATTTAAATTTTAAATATTTACAAAATTTACCATTTTATGACATATTTTTATAATATTTAATAATTAACAAAAATATATAAATAATAAAATTTATTATTTGTTTAATAATATACATTATAATTTTATAAATTTCAAAAAAAGAAAGGAATAAATATGTCAAAAGTAGTTGAGCAATTAAACAAAATTCAAGCTGATGCGTGGGCATTGACCCTAAAATTTCATAATTATCATTGGAATGTAAAAGGAAATATGTTTCACGCAGTTCACGTTTATACGGAAAAAGCTTATGATGAGTTTTTTGAATTATTTGACGCTGTTGCGGAGCGCGCAATAATGATAGGCGGAAAAGCTATTGTCTGCCCTAAAAAAATTACAGAATTAAGTAAAGCGCCGGAGTGCAAAAAAGATGATTTTTCGTGCAGTGAAATTTGTAGTCTCATAAAAGCTGATTACGAATATTTATTAAAAGAGCTTAAAAAATTGCGCAAAGCGGCTGAAGAAGCTGACGACAGCACAACGCAAGCTTTGGCTGAAGATAATATCGCTAAATACGAAAAAGAAATTTGGATGCTAAATCAAACAATAGCATAATTTATACGGCAAAAAGCGCTTTTATATTGCGCTTTTTGCTTTACAAAAATTTAAATAAATCTCATAAAATACAGTTCAAATCCATTAAAAACTCAAAACATTTAAAATTCATATTCTAAGCTATTATTTTAATTTATAAAAATATGCCATCCTGAAATTTCAAATGCTGAAATTTCAAAGCAGCTAAAATGCAGAAATTAACAAAAATTTTAAAAATGGCTGTTTTTTTATATATTAAAAATAAATTCGATAAAGCTTTTTAAAATGATTATATTTTTAATATAAAACAAAAATGGAAAATTAAATTTTATAATTAAAAAACTGCGAATTGAAAATTTAATGTTTTAAATGATATTTTTATTTTTTTAAAACAAAATTTTCGTATAACCGAGTTTAAAAATAATTCCTAAAGTCATCAAAACACCGATTCCGGCAAAAAATCCTGCTAAAACATCATCAAGCATAACCCCAAGTCCGCCTTTTACTTCTCTATCGATTTTACCTATAATTGATGGTTTCAAAATGTCAAATGCACGAAAATATATAAAAGATAAAATTATACTTAAAATATAAAATTGTCCTTCCAAAATATCACCATTTTCGCCAAAAACAAAAGCGCAACTAATCGACATCGCTATCCAGACGCCTACAGCTTCATCAATCACAATCTCGCTGTTATCGTGGCTTTGCACGGTTTTTTCGTAATTATTTATTATATTTATGGAAACTAAAAATATTAAAAATGAAATTCCAAAAAGAGCGCTTGCTCCTAAAAATTTCAGTATAAAATAACCGATAATTGCTCCTGCTAAACTTCCCCAAGTTCCGCTGGCAGGACAAATTAAACCAATTCCAAAAAATGTCACAAAACATTTAATCATACTTTTCCTTTAAAATTTTGCAAGATTTTATCATAAAATTTTAATTATCTGAAACGCGAATAATCAAAAACTGAAATTTGATTTTAATAAAAAAATACCAGTTGAAAATAAAGTAGTTATAAAATTTCAATCTGAAATTTCACCGTTTTATTTATAAAAAAATTTTGCCGAAAAAATTTAGAAATTAAACAAAATTTTACTCTTTAAACTCGCTTACTTCAGGTTGCGCGAAATCAGCCGTATCGCTATTAAAATTTTCCATTTCTCCACCGGTATTGAAACTTGCATCCACAAAACGCGCAAAATGTTTTTGAAATATAAGTTTTACCGTTCCTATTTCGCCGCGACGGTTTTTAGCGATGATTATTTCGGCCTCTTCTTCATTTTCATTTTTTAAAGGACGTGCAGGAGTTATGGCGATCTCTTTTCCAAGTTCGGCCGCTCTTGCTTCACGCTCTTTTTGAGCCTGCTCGGCATAAACTTCATCTCTATATACAAACATAATAATATCGGCGTCCTGCTCGATAGCTCCTGATTCACGTAAATCACTTAACATCGGGCGTTTATTCGATCTGCTGTCTAAATTTCTGTTTAATTGTGCAAGTGCGATAATCGGAATTTTAAGTTCCATAGCAAGAAGTTTTAAATTTCTTGAAATTTCGGCGATTTGCAAATGTCTTTCACTGAAATTTCCGCTACTTGTCATAAGTCCCAAATAATCAATTACACAAAGTTTTATTTCATTGTGATCGGCTTTAAGCTTTCTTAACTGCGTTCTTACCTGATGAATATTAACATATCCGCTGTCGTAAATAAAAAGCTTTTGCTCGCTAAGTTCCTGGCAGGCGGCGCTAAGTCTGTCATATTCTTCATCGCTCATACTTGCTGTCATCAGATTTGACAACGGAATGCTTGTATTTGCGCTTAAAATTTTAGCAGCTACGTCATCAGACGACATTTCAAGCGAAAAAAGCACAACAGCATCGCCTTTTTGTATGATTTTTGAAATCAAAGAAATTGCAAATGTTGTTTTTCCCATAGCCGGACGAGCGGCAATAATAATAAACTCACCGTCTTTAAAACCTTTTGTGTAATGATTCAAATATCTAAAACCTGTATCCAGTCCGACTATATCTTTATTTTCCAAATCTTTTTGATGAGCGATTTTTTCCACAAGTGTTCTAATGACTTCAGGCATTTGTTTTATGCGGTTGCTTCCTACACCATCTGTCAATTCATAAATTTTTTGCGCTACAGAATCTATCAAATCTTTACTTGGAGTAGCTTCATTTACCATTTTAGGTACATTCACAGCGATTTTTAAAAGATTTCTGCGAATCGATTTATCTTTTAACTCGCGCGCATATTTCTCAACATCAACAAGAGCCGAAAGCGATAAAATTTCGCTTAAAATTTCCTCATTATAATTATTTTCAAGACGTTTTTTTACAAAGCCGATATCAATGGGCTCATCGTGCGAATAACAGCTCATCATCGCTTTGAATATATCGGCGTGAGCTTTTAAATAAAAATCCTTATCGTCAATTATCCCAAAAACTTCGCTAAACGCATCTTCATTAAAAAAAATCGAGCTTAAAATCGATCTTTCTATATCCAAATCATAAAGATTTGATGGAATTTGTTCGTTATTCATATTTTTCCGCCTCATTTTTTACTTCTTCCAAAAATCTTTCTACAAGCTCGTTTTCACTTAATTTTGCTACGATTTTACCTTTTTTTATTATTAAACCGTTTCCTTTGCCGAATGCAATCGCCACATCTGCTCCTTTCGCTTCGCCTATCGCATTTACAACGCAACCCATAACTGATACATTTAAAGGCGCTTTAATATCTTTTAGCGAAGTTTCTATTTTTTTAACGGCAGTTACCAAATCACATTGCAAACGTCCGCAAGTAGGACACGAAATTATATTTACACCGCTTTGTTGAATGCCGCTGTCCTGCAAAATCGCGCGCGCCACTTTTATCTCTTTTTCAAGTTCGCCCGTAATACTTACTCTCATCGTATCACCGATTCCTGCAATCAGCAAATTTCCAAGCGCAATGGCACTTTTTATTGTCGCGTGAAATTCGGTTCCAGCTTCCGTAACACCAAGATGAAAAGGATATTCGCATTTTTTGCGAAGCGCTTTGTAAGCTTTGATTGTTTTTATCGTATCGCTTGATTTTAGCGAAACAACGATATCGGTAAAATTTTCTTTTTCCAATAAATCGATATTATACAAAGCCGATTCCACCATTCCTTTTGGTGTTCTGCCGTATTTTTTTTCAAATTTTTCTTCCAAAGAGCCGCTGTTTACTCCGATTCTAATCGGTAAATTCCGTTCTTTGCAAGCTCCGACAACGGCTTTTATTCGCTCACTTCCACCGATATTTCCAGGATTTAAACGAATGGCATCGACAAATTTCGCCGTTTTTAGCGCGTGGCGATAATTAAAATGAATATCTGCTACAATCGGAAGCGGACTTTCTTTTTTAATTTCCTCTAAAGCCTCCGCATCTTTATTATCTAAAACGGCGCAACGCACGATATCGCAACCTGCAAAATATAAACGATTTATTTGTTCAAGAGTTGCTTTTATATCTTTTGTTTTCGAAAAAGTCATAGATTGCACGGAAATAGGTGCATCACCGCCGATAGCGACATTTCCTGCAAAAATTTTTTTGGTTTTATATCTCATAAATTTCGCTTTCGAATTTTTTGCCCCGATTGTATAAAATTTTAGCTTAGTATTCAAATTTATTAACACAGAATAAAAAGCGCTATTTCATCGGCAAGCAAGAAATTTGTATTGTAAAACCTGCCGTTTTTAAACAAAATTTTGCCGCTTTGAAGTAAAATTTCAGCTTTTTTCAGCTCTTTTTCATTTAGAATTTCGCGTGAAAAGCCGACACTTGATCTCATACCAAGCAAAATTCTTTCCGTTTTTATGTCTTTATCATCTAAAATTTCAACGGATTTTTTCAAAGGATTTTTTAAATAAGAAAACAGATCCGGTGAAGTTTTTCTTGTTTTATTTATCGTTCCGACGGCATAAGCACCGAACCCTGCATAATCTTCACCTTTCCAATAAGAAAAATTATGTTCGCAAATACGCCCGAAATTTGAAATTTCATATTGTTTAAAACCGATTTCGGCAAGATTTTTAAATAAAAAACCGGCTAAAACCGAACTATCTTTTTTATAACTTTTTTTGCCGTAAAATTCAGTACCTTTTTCCAAAATTAAAGAATAGGCGCTGATATGCGAAATTTTAAGTTTTGATATATTTTCAATTTCAAACATTAAATTTTTTCTCGTATCGAATCCGGTATCATAAATAATATCAGCATTTATATTTTCAAATCCTGCAATTTTAGCATTTTGCACGGCGTTTTCTATTTGTTTGGCGCTATGAATACGGCCTAAAAATTTAAGCTTTTCATCATTAAAACTTTGAGCGCCGAAACTTATTCGATTTACCCCTAAATTTCGCATTTCTTTCAACCATTTTAAATTTGCCGAGTTCGGATTGGCTTCTATAGAAATTTCAGTTAAATTATTAAAATGAGGGCACAAAATTTCAAAAACCGGTGCGTAAAATTTAGCTTCAACCACGCTTGGCGTGCCGCCACCGATAAATAAAGTGCCGATTTTTTCATCAAAATTAAAATGTGAAATTTCAAGAACAAGGGCTTTAAAATAATCATTCAGCAAATCGAATTTATCGCTGAATGAACCAAAAGCGCAGTATTTGCATTTGCTTTCACAAAAAGGTATATGTATATAGATATGCAAAAATTTCCTTTTAAAAACTTACATTTATGTAATTATAATAAATTTTTCGATAAAATTTTTTGAAATTTTTTTGAAAAGTGAAAATATGGAAAAAAATTATAGACCAAATGTCGCAGGAATCATACTTTCACCGAGTTATCCTTTTAAATGTGAAGTTTTTATAGCACAAAGAAGCGATATAAAAGGTGCTTGGCAGTTTCCACAAGGCGGGATTGATGAAGGTGAAACACCGCAAATTGCTATTTTGCGAGAATTAAAAGAGGAAATCGGCACAAATAATGTCGATATCATAACTTCTTGCCCGGATTGGTACAGCTACGACTTTCCTGAAGCCGTAAGAGAGAAAATGAAGCCGTTTGACGGACAAAGACAAAAATATTTTTTACTTCGTTTAAAAAGCTTGAACGGCATAAATTTACATACAAAACATCCGGAGTTTGATCTTTTCAAATTTGTTGATATAAAAGATGTATTGAATTTGGTTAACCATTTTAAAAAAGGAATTTACAGCAAAGTTTTAAAATACTTCAAAGAGGAAGGATACATTTAATGTTAATCGTGCAAAAATACGGCGGAACCAGCGTTGGAACATTAGAGCGAATAGATGCGGTGGCTGAACGAGTCATAAAAACAAAAAAAGAAGGAAACAAAGTCGTAGTTATAGTTTCTGCGATGAGTGGCGTAACAAATCGCCTGATTGAATATGCCAATTTTTTTACTAACGAACCGTTAGGAAGAGAAATGGATCTTCTTTTAAGCGCCGGAGAAAGAGTGACAAGTTCACTTTTGGCAATCGCTCTTTCGGCAAAAGGTTATCCTGCGATTGCTTTTAGCGGACGACAAGCAGGTATGATTACTGATCATTTTCATACAAAAGCCAGAATTTCAGCCATAAATCCTGAAAATATAAATAAAGCTTTGCAAGACGATAAAATTGTCGTGGTGGCGGGGTTTCAAGGCGTAGATGAAAACGGAGACGTTACGACTTTGGGGCGTGGCGGAAGCGATTTGAGCGCTGTTGCGATTGCAGGAGCCATAAATGCCGATGTTTGCGAAATTTATACAGATGTTGACGGCGTTTACACTACAGATCCACGAATTGAACCGAAGGCTAAAAAACTTGATCAGGTAAGTTATGATGAAATGCTTGAACTTGCCAGTCTTGGGGCAAAAGTTTTACAAAATCGCTCTGTGGAACTTGCAAAAAAATTAAATGTAAACTTAATTACAAGAAGCAGTTTTAATGACCATGAAGGAACACTTATAACAGGAGAAGAAAAGATGGAAGATGCGATAATAAGCGGAATAGCACTTGATAGAAACCAAGCAAGAATAACAGTAAGAAAAGTCGTAGACAGACCTGGCGTTGCAGCTGAAATTTTTTCGGCTCTTGCAAAAGAAGAGATAAATGTAGATATGATTATCCAAAATGTCGGTAGAGACGGCACTACAAACTTAGGCTTTACAGTACCTGAAAATGAGCTTCATAAAGCTTATGAAATAATTCAAAAAGTAAATCCGAATAGCGGCGAAGTAATAGAATCCGATAACGAAATTGTAAAAGTTTCAATCGTAGGAGTCGGAATGAAGAGTCATAGCGGCGTAGCGAGCCTTGCTTTTCAAACATTGGCTGATGAGGGAATAAATATCCAAATGATCTCAACAAGCGAAATCAAAATTTCAATGATAATAAATGAAAAATACGGCGAACTTGCCGTAAGAGCTCTTCACAAAGCTTATAATTTGGATAAATAATGCGCGACATTTTTAAATGGGGCATAGAATTTACTCAAAAAAATAAAAATTTAGACTGGTTTGAAATCAAAAGAGAGAGTTTTATGCCTTTGCTTGCTATAAATTTGCATCATTTGCTAAATGGAAAAGTTTTTATCATATTAAGCGATGATGATAGAGCATGGTTTTGCGACTATTTTATATATAAAATAAATTGTAGCCAAACTCGCCCTATTTTTCCTTTTTTTAAGTTAAACGCACTTTATCCGAAATTTACAAATACAACTCCAAAAGAGCAGATAGCACTCATTTGCGATATGTTAAATATCGTATTTGACGATAATATAGTTTGCTTTTATATAGGAAAAACAGGAACAGGTTCGTATGCACTTACTAAAAATTTTGAAAACAATTTTTTATGGATTATTGATGATACGATAGAAAACAGCTTTTATCTAAGCTCAAAAGGCGAAAATCTGGATAATCAGCTAATTGAGCTGACTAAAATTTTTGACAGCGCGATAAATGCCGTGCTTTTTGAAGAAGTAGCACTTTGAAATTAAGCCATATCGTTCTTACAAACGATTTTGAAAATTATAAAATTTCACTTATAAACTCTCTTGGAGCAAACAACTTACGTTTTTTTGAATGCGACGACTTTAAAGTGGAAGATGCCAAAAACGTTATAGCCGAAGCTTATATAGCAGAAATCAGCGAAAAATACATAATAATAAAAGCGCAAAAATTCGGCATCGAAGCTCAAAACACTTTGCTTAAAATTTTGGAAGAACCGCCAAGAAATATAATTTTTATAATCATCACAAACTCGCTAAATGCGCTTTTGCCGACAATCAGATCGCGACTTTTGGTTAAAAATTTTTTATCGTCAAAAATACAGGAACCGACAGGAATAAATTTTAAAAAACTGACTTTAAAAGAAGCGCTTGAGTTTATAGATGAAAAAATTTCATTGGAAAAAGTCGGAGAATTTGATAAATTCAAGCTTAGAGATTATATTTGTCAAATTACAAAAGAAGCACTTGCTTATGGCATAAATTTCAGTGAAAACGAGCTTGAATACATCGACAAACTAGTATATTTGGCAAATACAAATTGCAAAACGCACGCCGTTCTGACGCCGCTTTTATTGATGATACAGGAGAAAATATGAAAATTTTTAAAATTAACGAAAATACAGATTTTAACGAACTTTGCAAACATATCGGTCCACGTGCTTGTGGAAAAACAATAATGCAAAAAAAATCTCATATCAACTTTTTTTACATTGAAGACATTAAAGCGCCTGCCGCAAATATCTTAAAACAGGATGCACTTAGCATAGGCGCAGAGCTTGTTTGCAATGAAAATGTAATTTTCGGCGAAAAATCGTCAAACGCAGTTTTGATGGCAACCGAAGCGCAAATTGAAATTTTAGCAAAAAAAGAAAGTATGCAGGATTTCGGATTAAAAGAACTTGGAAAATTTTTAAAAACCGAATTTAAAAAGCCGCAAAAAGCTTTAATAATGGGCGTTGTAAATGTAAATAACGATAGCTTTAATCCGGCAAGTCGCGTCAGTCAAAATGAAGCAATAAAACGAATCGAAAAATTTATCACAGATGGAGCAGATTATATAGATTTAGGCGGCGTTTCAAGCAGACCAGGAAGCGAATATTGCGGCAGAGATGAAGAATTTTCGCGCATAAAAAGTGTAATTGATGAAATTTACACAAACAATCTGCACGAAAAAGTAAAATTCAGCCTTGACAGTTTTGATGAATACTGCTTGGAATATGCCTTAAATAAAGGCTTTAAAATGATAAATGACATAAGCGGCAAAATTTCACTTTGCAGCCTTGCTAAAAAATATGACGCCGAGTATTGTCTAATGCATATGCAAGGCGATCCTAAAAATATGCAAAAAGCACCGAAATATGATGATTTGTTGGCAGAAATAGATGAATTTTTCAGCACTAAACTGAATGAAATTGCACAAAATTTCGGCGGAATAAGAACTTATGAAAATGGCGAATTTTTAGAAGCCGCAGATGAAATTCCTGCTAATTTTTCAAATATTTTTACAAAAAACGGTATAAAGATTTTTTTAGATCCCGGAATAGGTTTTGGTAAATCAATGCCTCAAAATATGCTTTTAATAAAGCATTTAAGTCACTTTTTGCATTTTTCTTTGCCGCTTTTTGTTGGCGCCAGTCATAAACAAATGATAAATTTTTATAGTCCTAGCAAAGTTGAAGATCGCACTGCAGGAAGTTTGTATTTACACTATCAAGCCTTTTTAGATGGCGCGACAATAATCCGCACACACGATGTTTATGAACACAAACAATTTTTTGATATGGTAAATGCGATGAAAAATATAAGCATTTAATAAAAAGTTTTTATCAAATGTAAATAAAATAAAATTTTTGATTTTACTTAAATTTTAAAGAATTAAAAAATTTGTCTTAAAAAATAACCAAATTTTTAAGCTGGAAATTTTAATTTTGAAAGTTTGGTAATTTTGCAAAAATTATCGCTTTTAATTTTTAAATTTTTACAAAATTTCATAAAAATTTTAAAAAATATTTTTTAAAATAATTTTATGATTTAAACAAAAAAAGTATAAATTAAAAAATAAATGTTATATTTTTTATTTATTTGAAAAATAAATCAGATACAAAATAAGTATTGTTTAATAAATAAAGCGATATAATTTTTAAATTTAATTTTTGATATGTTTCATTACTTTTTAAGAAAATTGTTTTACCGTCAAATTAAAAATGCACTTTTATTGCAATATAATGAAACTTGATAATTTGATAGTATTATATTTCTTTAAAAACGACTTAAAAATGTTAAGTGCCGAAAATTTTGTTACAATCAAAAATCATAATTAAAAAGCGGGGTATTATGAAAAAAAATATTTTAGGTTTAATATTTTTAGTCGGCAGCTTATCGGCTGATAATCTTACTTGTGCTCAAATCGACAATAAATGGGGTTTTACAAATGAAAAAGGCGATTTTGTAATTGAAGCCAAATTCGATAGAGCTTACAATTTTTCAGAAACAGGTTCGGCGTTGGTTGAGTTGAATAACAAATTGGTTTTTATCGACAAAAAAGGCAATGTGACTTCTGAATCGAATTTTAATAATTCAAATTATTTTGCTGAAAACGGATTAACTGTTGCTCAAAACAACAATAAATGGGGTTTTGCAGATAAAGAAGGCAATTTTGTAATTGAGCCTGAATTTGATAGAGCTTACAATTTTTCAGAAAAAGGTTTGGCTCCAGTTGAATTGAACGGGAGGTTGGTTTTTATTAATCATAAAGGTGTTGTGGTATTAAAGAGTAAATTCAACAATACTCAATCAATAAAAACAAAATAAGAATTTTAACTGTATCGTCGGTATAAATACAAAATTTATTTTGCAGACTAAAATAATTTTTTTGTATCTTGGCATAAAAAAGGTCAGGCTACAAAATTTTACAATTACAAACACAACTTTCAAATTTACTATTTTTAAATAAACCATAAGTATCAGTTTACACGATACGGCTCTTTTTATAAATATACAAATAATTTTCCAAAAATCTTATTCTTAAAATTACGCTTTATTGTTACTAAAAATTTTTAAATTTCATCTCAATTATAATTTTACTTTTTTTTTGATAGAACTATTTTTTTACATTTTGCAATAACTCTTAACAATTTTAAAAACATTAAAAACTTTTTTTATAAAATCGCCTTCAATTATAGAAAATTTCAGCTATGTCGTGAATTCGCCTTTTAACTGATAAAGTCGACGTTTTTTATAAAAACTGCTTGAAAAAAGTATAATATTTCAAAACAAAATTTTAAAGAAAATCAAGAAAAATACGAAGCCATTAAAAAAGAGATTACGCCTGATCTAATCGGTATGATAAAAGAATGGCTTAAATAAAACAGCCGTTTTAGAGTGGAAAATTTATAAATTTCACTCTAATTTTTATCTAATATCTTTTTAAAATCGTCTTTACTATAAGCAAACACAATCACATCACAAATTTTGTCGAAATTTTGAAGTTTTGTAAAATATGCTCTGTAAATTTTAAAAATATCCGCGATATCCGCGCAACCTATCATAGAAATAGCAAAACTTACGCGCGAACGCTCGTCGTTTATCAAAAACCGCTCTACATTTTTAATTATGATTTTAATATAATCAAGAGCAGTATTTTTAGGCTTTGATTTATCAATATAGTTTATAACGCAATCGCGCAAAATTTCGCCGATATTTAAGCAGTTTGATTTTGTTTTTATGACATCGCTGTAAGCAAGCGCCGCGCCATTTTTTAATTCAAAACTCTTTTTTGTCTTTTGCATTTGCTCTTGTAAAACGACACCGCCGCAATTTCTATAAAAAACTCACTTCCTAAAAACATTTTGGTATTTGACGGAATCGGCTTTTTGCTTTACGATATCGTCTAATTTTACGTCAAGTTATAAGAAATTTTATTATTATGAATTATATATCAGTTTTGCAAAATAAGCTAAAAATTGTTGCAAATTTTTAAAAACTATTTTTAAATTTTCACAATAAAAAAAATATATTATTTAAAGCCGCATTAAAATTTAAAACTATAAAAAAGTCAGCTTATAAATTTATAAGCTGACTTTTTAGATAATGATTTTTAAACTATTTGGAAATATTTTTAAGAAGTTTATTTCAAATATAAAATTTTCGGGCGAACTTTTGCCCGAAAATTATAAATTTTAAATCGCTTTTGCGATTATTTCGCTTACGTTTTTTGCAAATTCACTTGCATCATCAATATTTTGACCTTCGCTAAGTTTCGCAAGATCAAAAATAATGTTTGAAATTTTAGCGATTTCGCTTTGATTTGCAGTTAATTTTTTGATGATTTCGTGATCTTTATTTATCTCAAGTATCGGTAAAACTTCAGGCAAATTTTCCTGTCCCATTTGTTTATAAATCGCTTGCATAGCGTAATTCGGATCATTTTTATCAAATACAAGAACACCTAAAGCGTTTTTAAGTCTTTTTGAAATTTTTACATCTTTTACCTTATCTTTTAAGTTTTCTTTTATTTTTTCCGCTATTTCAAGATCCTGCGCTGAAATTTCACCTTTATCATCGCTAAAATCGGCATCCATTACGCTTTTTATAGGTGTTTTATCGAATTCACCAATCATCGGCATTATAATCGTATCGATTTCATCGTCGCAAATTAAAACTTCTATATTTTTAGCATTAAATTCCTCTAAAAGAGGCGAATTTTTAAGAGTTTCAGCTTTCCCGCCGCTGATATAATAAATCTCTTTTTGCTCTGCCGCCATTGATTTTTTATATTCCGCTAAATCAATCAATTCGCCTGTTTTGCTTGATTTGAAAAGACAAAGTTTTAAAATTTCATCTTTTTCGGTAGAAAATCCCCAAAGCCCTTCTTTTAAAACTTTGCCGAAAAGTTTATAAAATTTCGCATATTTTTCTTTATCACTATTTTTTATTTTTTCCAACTCGCCCAAAATTTTCTTTACGCTTGCAGCTTTTACGGTTTGCATTATGCGGTTTTCCTGTAAAATTTCACGACTCACATTTAGCGGTAAGTCTTCTATATCGATTATTCCGCGCACAAATCTCAAATAAGGTGGTAAGAGCTCTTTGGCGTCATCGGTTATAAAAACGCGTTTTACATAAAGTTTTACACCGCTTTGATAATCCACGCGAAAAAGATCGAAAGGTTGAACGCTTGGGACAAAAAACAGCGTTGTATATTCGTGAACGCCTTCCGCTTTAGTGTGAATATAAAGTAACGGATCGCTGCTGTCGTGGCTGATTTGCTTATAAAAATCAAAATAATCCTGTTCTTTCAGATTGCTTTTTGGAAGTCTCCAAAGAGCGTTTGCTTTATTAACTTGCGAAATTTCACTCTCATAATGCCCCTCTTCGCCCTCTTTTTGGCTAGCTACATATTTTTCTTTTTGTAAAAAAATAGGATAAGGAATGTGATTTGAATATTTTTTGATGATATTTTCAAGGCGGTAACTGTCTAAAAATTCATCGTCTTTAAGATATAGTGTGATTTGCGTTCCAAAATCCGCCTTTTCCGCCTTTTCGATTGTGTAGTCGTTCGCGTCGCTTTTCCAAGAAAAAGCTTCGTCACTAAGAGGTTTTTTAGTCAAAACTTCGATTTTATCAGCAACCATAAACGCGGAATAAAATCCTACACCGAATTGTCCGATTAGATTGCTGTCTTTTTTAGCATCTCCGCTAAGTTGTTCTATAAAGCCTTTCGTTCCGCTTCTTGCGATGGTTCCTAGATTATTTTCAAGTTCGTTTTCATCCATTCCTATTCCGGTATCGCTTATCGTTAAAGTTTTTGCTTCTTTGTTAAGAGTTATTTCAATCTTAGGTGTGTAAGTTAATTTTTTATACTCATCTTTCGTGAGCGCAAGATAATTAAGTTTGTCAAGAGCGTCGCTTGCATTTGAGATAAGTTCGCGTAAAAAAATCTCTTTATTTGAATAAAGCGAATTAATCATCAAATTTAAAAGTTGATTAACTTCGGTTTTAAACTTTCGCTTTGCCATTTTTTATGTCCTTTTTAAAAAAATTTTTAGCAGATTATATTATAAATTGACAAAATTTTCAAGTTTTTTATAAAATTTTATAAAGAAAGTTGATAGAAAGTATATCAATTTAGTGAATAATTTTTGCCGTATAAATTCCCAAAAAACAAAAAATCAGACATAAAATTATACTCATAGTGATATTTAGAAAAAATTTTGAAATTTCGCCGTGATTTAAAAAAAACAGCATTCTCATAAGTAAATGTAGAAAACGTCGTCAAAGCGCCCAAAAGTCCTGTAACTAAAAAATTTTTAAAATTATAATTTATCGCGTAAGTCGTGGCGATGTTTAAAACAAAACCGATTATGAAAGAGCCGATAATATTTACACATATTGTCGCGATAAAAATATACTTTTGAGAAAAAAATTGAGCAAATCCCAAATAAAACAAAAATCTCAAAACAGCGCCTACAAATCCGCCCGTTCCAACGCACAAAATCGTATAAAACATTTTTACCTCAAATTTTTGAAATTTTTTCAAATATAAATTTTAAATAAGTGTAACTTTAAGTTTATGGTTTTCCAAACTTACCGGTTTTTCGCCGCTAGCAAGAGCTAGAAATTCATCAAATTTCAACACGTAAAAATTCGGTAAATCACGATTTGAAAAGCGTTTTATCTCTTTTGAACAGCCGTCAAAAATTTCAAAATCCCGTTCATCGTTTACGAGCAAAAAATCAGCGCCGCTGTCAAATGCGTCAAATAATACTTTTGAAGCCAATTTTATAGCGATTTCTTTATTTACATTAAATATTTGAGCTCCACTTGGTGAGTTTTGCGCATCAAATTTCACATTTTTCAACGCAAAAATTTTTAAAAAATTGCTTAAATCATCGCCATAAATGGCAACATTAAAATCTTTAAAATTATGCTTTGGCGTAAAATCGGCAGGAATTTGAGAAATTTTTTTATATTTATAAGGTCTAAACGCTAAAAATCTGCACAAAAAATCATACGTTTTTTCCGTTTCAAAAGGTTCATTTAAAAAATTCGGATGTGTAAAATAAGGCATTTGCGCTTTTACGATGTTTAAAATTTCATCTTTTTTGCTTGGAAATTTCTCAAGCAGATATTTTACAAAAACAAAACCGCTAAGCCCGAAAAAATCATCTGCATATTTTTGCATATCGCTTGAATAAAACAGTGAAATCAACGTATCATAATAGCTTTTTTCATAATTAAAGGCACTGAAAATTTCAAATTTTTTATCAAATTCTTCTGTAGAAAATTTCAAATCCTTATAAGCATAATATGTGCTTAAAGGCTCTATTTTAAGGTATTCACCAAAATTTTGCAAAATCATGTCAAACTTTTCATCCAAGCTGACAACGACATCATTGATTTTACAAAATTTCACACCGTCAAACTCAAAATACGGATCGTCTGATTTTATATCATTTAATAAAGCGCGAAGTGTGTTAAAATCAAAATTTTCATAAAAATAAGGTTTATAATAGCTCGTAAAATCAATATTTGAATCAAATCTGAAAAGTCTAATATCAAGCATAATTTTTCCTTAAAAATTTTTAGTTATTTTACAAAAATATAGCTTATAAAGAGTTTTCAAGTTAAATTTTTGTAAAATCTCGCGAAAAAAGGATAAAAATTGGCAAATTTTTTATATACACTTTCACACAGCCCGATTGACGCATATTTTACGAAAAATTCACGCGATTTTATCGTGCGCGAAGTGCCGCTTTATGATTTTAGCGGAGATGGCGAGCATTGCGTGATTTGCTTGCAAAAAAAAGATCTTACCACTTTCGATGCGCTTCATATTTTAAGTGAACATTTAGGAGTTAAAATTAGAGATTTCGGCTACGCGGGTCTTAAAGACAAAGACGGTCTTACTTCGCAATTTATAAGTTTTCCGGCAAAATTTGCAGCGGACATTGAAAATTTTTCGCACGAAAAAATTAAAATTTTAAGCATAACAAAACATAAAAATAAGTTAAAAATAGGACATTTAAAAGGAAATAACTTTTTTATTCGTTTAAAAAAAGTTTCGCAAATTGATGCACAAAAAATACAGGCGGCTTTGCAAACTATCGCAAATCAAGGTTTTGCAAACTATTTCGGTTATCAAAGATTTGGAAAATTCAGCGATAATTTCGAACAGGGCGAGAAAATTTTAAAAGGAGAGAAAAAGTTTAAAAATCCTAAAATGCGAAATTTTTTAATTTCCGCATTTCAAAGCAAACTTTTTAATAAATATTTGGAAAAAAGAGTTGAAATTTCAAAAATGGCAGGCGAGTTTTCTGGCGCACAGCTGGCTAAAATTTATGATTTGCAAGTTGATGAAGTTTCTTCTATCATGAATCAAAAACAGTTTTTTAAAATTTTAAACGGCGACATTTTAGGACATTTTCCACACGGTAAATTTTTTGTCTGCGAAAATTTAAATGATGAAGTTCAAAGATTTTTAAGACGTGAGATTTCACCTAGCGGACTTTTGCTAGGAAATATCAAACTGAAAAGCCAAATGCTTTCCGCGCGTTTTGAAAATGAAATTTATGAAAAATTTTACGCATATTTACCGCAACTCAACGGCACATTTCGCTATTTATGGAGTTTTATAGAAAACGCAAACTGTATTTATGACGAACAAAACGCGCAACTAAACCTGGAATTTTATCTTCCGAAAGGCTCATACGCAACCGTGATTTTAGAAGAAATTTTACACAAAGAAATTAACGAAATTTAAGCGATTTTTAGTTAAAATCAAAACTTCGGTGCGGCAAGTGGTCGCTTGAAAAAGAGGAAAGTCCGAGCTGCTATAAGACAAGATTGCGTCTAACGGACGCCGAGGGCAACCTTAGGGAAAGTGCAACAGAAAACAGACTGCCGATTTTCTTTATTTTGTGCAAAATGTTATTTGAAATACGCTTAAATTAACATCTGAAATTTAAAAATTTCACTCTTAAAAGCACAAAATTTAAATGTGTATAAAATAAAGAAAATCGGCGATGGTGAAACGGTGAGGTAAGAGCTCACCAGCATTTTTGGAAACTTAAATGGCTTTGCAAACCCAATCTGCAGCAAGAAGTTATGGTTTTGTCTTATGATTTTGATACTTCGCTGAAATCGCTTTGCAAAAAGCGATGTAGATAAATGGCCACAAAAACAGAACTCGGCTTACAGCCGCGCCGAAACATACAACCGCGTAGAAATTGTAAAAACATTCTTTTAGTTTAAAATTGAAATTTATAAATCTTTGCAAAATTTTCTAAATAATCGAATATGCTTAATAAAAGCGCTTATTTTTTAATTTTAAATAATTATATTTTACCGCTACCGCAGCGATACATAAGTGAGTTTTGATTTTGCTTTTTAACAATTTTATAGTTTAAATGATTAAAATTTCGCTTTTTGTTTACATTATCACTTATATCTATAAATAATATTTTAAACAGTTTTGCGTAATCGGATAAAAATTTTGATTTAAACTGTTAAGTTGATTTGCTGCGCTGATTTTTATCTGTTTATTTCAAGTCATTAAAAAACTTAGAAATTTCAGTTTTTTCGTCTATTTGTTTTTAAATGAGTTAATGAAAAATCGTCAAGTAAGTCGTCTACAATACTCTTCTTATTTATTTTGAAATTATAAATAATTTTTTAAGTTTAATTTAATAATTCAGTTTAATATTAAGACCTTGTGTTTAAAATTATAAATTATTTTCACATACGGCTTACATTTGCTTTATATTGAGATTATTTTTTAAAAAATAATCGCTGATAAAAATTTAGCTTTAAAATTTATGTAATTATTTTATTTATAACTTTAATTTCCGGTTGTAAAAAAACACTACGAAGTTTTTATTATAAACACCATAACTCTTCAACCTATTTTTAAATACGTAAAAAACTTATATAAAAGCCGCTATTTAAATAATACTTTTCGCGCTTTTATTTTGACATTAAACTTAAAATTTAAATATGAAATTTATAAAAAAGATTTTGTGAAAATTTAAAAAATCTTTTAAATTTTTAATAGAATTTTGTAAAATCGACTATTTTGGATTAATAATATGTAGTTAAAAAAGGCGGAAATTCGCCGAAATAGCAAAATTTCCGCTTAAAAAAAATTATAATTTATCGGCATTTTTGCCAAGATAATCTGCAACGCCTTGTGGATTTGCTTTCATAGCTTCTTTGCCTTTGTTCCAGCCTGCCGGACAAACAACGCCATTTTCGTTTGTGAAAAGCATAGTATCGACCATTCTAAGCATTTCATCGATATTTCTGCCAAGTGCATCATCATTTAGCACCATGTGGCGAACAGTTCCGTCTTTGTCAAGTAAAAACGAACCTCTAAGCGCAACCGCATTTGCATAAAGCACATCAAAACTTCTTGCGATATCTTTTGTAATATCGGCTACCAACGGATATTTTATTTGACCGATGCCGCCTTTATTTACAGGTGTATTTTTCCACGCAAGATGCGAAAATTCATTATCCGTGCTAATACCGATAACTTCAATACCACGATCCTTAAAATCCTGATATCTGTGATCGAATGCGATAATTTCGCTAGGACATACGAATGTAAAATCTTTCGGATAGAAAAATACAACCGCCCCTTTCGGGCCTAAATTTTTATAAAGATTAAAATCATCTACTATTTTATTGTCCCCCAAAACAGCAGTCGCTGTGAAATTCGGCGCTTTTTTTGTTACTAACATTTTTTCTCCTTATATTTTTTTAAAGCGATTTAATTTTATTGTTTATTAATAAATATTTTTTTAATAAATAAAATTTATTTTTTGATGATTTTTGTTTTACTGTTAAATTTAATACTCACTTTATATAAAAAAGCTTTAAAATTAAGAATTTTATATAATTTTCATAAAATTCTGCTAATTCAAAAAAAGTCAAGTTTTGAATGATTTTATTCAATTTTATATTTCAAATAAAAATCATAACTTATTTAAAAAAATATTGATATTTTCATTACATTAATTCAATTGGCGTTGAGCATTATTTTAACGCATCTTATGATACTTTAAAAGTTTAATCGCCGCCAACCGAATCATTTCAGCTTAAAATTTTTATGATTTAAAATTCAAAAATTTAAAGTCTTTTTATCGCAACTGATTTATCATATTTTTTGTGTAATAAAATTTTTATAATACCGCTTTTAAAGCTTATTAAATTTACTCGGACGAAATTGCGCAGCCGCTTTAAATTAAAATTCTAAATGGTATTGTTTGAATTTGCAAAGAAATTTTTAAATTAAGTAAATTTTATGTAGTTTAAAATTTAAACTTTTTTTCAGTCAATGATCTATTTTCACTTTAAAATAATCGGATTTTTATTATAATCATTTTAAAGCGAAAACTGATTTCAAATCATTGGTCATTTAAAGCTGAAAAACCTGTTTAACTTTTTCATAATTTTTTGTCATAAAAGTTATTTTTTTGCTAAAAATACGGCGAAATTTGCCCATTTAAATATAACTTCAACTATCTTAAAGCCTGCATTTTTAAGCATTTGGCGATTTTCCGTTTCGCTGAAAGGAATTAAAATATTTTCCAAAGCTTTTCTTTTTTGTGCTATTTCGAAAGCCGAATATCCTTGCTTTTGCTTATAATTTTCATAAATTTCAATCATTTGAGCAGCCAGAGTTTTATCATCATAAATTAATTTTTCAGCCATAATTAAAATGCCGTTATTTGCAAGATTCGAATAAATTTTCGCTACAAAATCGGATCTTTTTATAGGGCGAATGAACTGCAAAGTATAGTTTAAAATAGCGCAATCAAAGCCTTTTAAATCGCAATTTAAAATATCTTCATTTTTAAAATCTATTTTAGCGCCGTGCGCCATAGATTTTCGCTTTGCTATTTTCAGCATACTTTCAGAATTATCTACGCCGAAAAGTTCAAAATCAGGGCGTTTGTGATGAAGCGCAATCAAAAATTCAGCCGTCGAACAACCAAGATCGATAATTTTTGCTTTCTCTTTTAAACTTCGCGCCAAAATTTCGCCTGAAAGCTCGCAACTTTCGCGGTAATAAGGCACTGATCTAGAAATCATATCATCAAAAACGCTTGCCACATTTTCATCGAATTCGAATTGTTTTTTTATCTCATTTTTAAAAATTTCATCTTTCATTTTTTACCCTTTAAACTGATTTCAGCATTTTGTATATCTTCTGAAATTTGTGATTTTAATGCATTTAAATCACTAAATTTTCGGTTTTCGCGCAAGAATTTTATAAATTTAATCCTGCAATTTTTATAATTTTTATCACTGAAATTTTCTAAAATATGCGTTTCGATTGCAAAATTTCCATCGGTGCTTTCACGCACGCCGATAAAACTCACACTTTTTTGCCATGCGCTGTTATCAAGACTGCAAAAAGATGAATAAACACCGTTTTTAGGCAAATAGAAATTATCCGCCCGAATATTCAAAGTCGCTACCAAAGAGACTTTTCCAAGCCCCTGCCCTTTGACAATTTCTCCTGAAATTTCATAATCTCTTCCAAGAAATTTTTTTGCATTTTCAAGTTCGCCTTTGTCTAAAAAATCCTTTATCAAAGAGCTATGTACACCGATACCTTCGATTTTAAACTCAGGCATTACATAAACTTCCCCTGAAAAATTTTTTCGCAAAAAGTTCGTATCGAAAGCGCGATCTTTACCGAAACGAAAATCGTATCCGACTACAATTTTATTTAAATGCGGAAATTTTTCGCTTAAAAAATCTAAAAACTCACCGCCGCTTAAATTTCGCAAAGTATTCAGCTCAAAATAAATAAACGGTAAATTACTGAAATTTTCTCTGAATTTATAAGGCGTCAAATTTTTATTTTCATTTAAAATTACCACTACAGCGCCATTTTTGCCCAGTTTTTTAATCAAAACCTGATGAGCTTTATGAATTCCATCAAAATTTCCAATTGCAATTTGCGTAATATTTTGCGTAATATTTTGCATAAAATTTTGCAAATTTCGGCTCATTTCTGCTTCACCCAATTTAGTTTTTTTAGATCAAAACCGTTATTTTTGGCACTTTGAGAATAAAGATAACGAATAATTTCCGGCATTGTTTTTGTGCGGGAAAGCATAAACAGCTCTTTTCCGTCATCTGAAAAAATTAAAGCGTAATCATAATTAGGCTCAATTTTAACAATATTATAAGTTTTTTTAAGCATAAATTTATTTATTTCAAAACTGCCGACTGTGGATCCTAACGGAAAATTTAAATTTGAAACTTGCAATTTTTGTGGTTTTTCACCGATATTTGATGATTTCATAACGCTTACTTCACCGATTTTATCAGCATAAAATTCTAAAATTACATTGTTTTCATCATTTTTACCGTCATAATTTGCAATTTCATACCAAAGACCAAGAAATTTTGAAAGTTCAAAATTCGCAACGACTTCGGCTTTAAAAGTGTCCGTGTTTTTTTGTGCGCACGAACTGATAAAAACAGCAAAAAATAAAAAACATATGATTTTCTTAAACATCTTTTTCCTTTTGTATTAAATAAAAATATTCATTATTGCCGTTTTTACCGGCAATTTGACAAAGCTCGCAGAGCAGAATTTCAGCACCCGAGCTATAAATATTTTGCTCAAAAAGCGCTTTTGCCAGTGCAATTTTTTTTTCATCTTTAACGACGCCTTTTTTATCTCTTTTTGCCTCTTTTCCGACTTCAAATTGCGGTTTAAAAAGAATTATTACGTATTTTTTTGATAATTTTAAAATGCGCTCTATAATTAAATTAAGTGAAATAAAACTTACGTCGCATGTTACAAAATCAAATTTGATTTTGCTTTCAAAAGAACGAATATCAGTATTTTCACGCACTTCTACACGCTCATCATTTTTTAAAATTTCAGCCAGTTGAGAAGTGCCGACATCAAGCGCTACTACGCTTTTTGCGCCATTTTGAAGTAAAATTTGCACAAATCCTCCGGTAGAGCTTCCTATATCAAGGCATTTGGCATTATTTATTTCATCAAAAATTTTAGCGCCAAACGTGGCTTTTTTTATGGATTTTAAAAAACTTTTAAGTTTTAAAGCACCGCGTCCTACATAAATTTCATCAATCACATCGATATCTCCGCCGGAAATTTCAAATGAATTTTTAGCGCATATTTCACCGTTTAATAAAATTTTTTCCGCCTCTATCAACGCACTCGCCTGATTTCTGCTTATGTTTAATTTACTTGCAACGAATTTGTCAAATCTCAAAGCATTTCCTTAAACTCGTCTTCGCTTATCGCTTTTACGCCAAGCATTTTTGCTTTTTCAAGCTTACTTCCGGCATCTTTTCCAAAAAGCACGAAATCCGTTTTTTTAGAAACAGAGTTTGTTACATTTGCACCCATTTTGATGAGTTTTTCTTTCATCTCGTCGCGCGAAATACTGAGAGTTCCTGTAATTACAACAGTTTTTTTTGTGAAAACATTTTGTGAAATTTCAGTTTTTTGGGCGCTTAAATGCAAAAAAGAAAGTAAATTTTCAATTTTTTCGCGATTTATCTCACAAAAACCGACAAAACTTTTCGCCATCGCTTCACCGAATCCGTCGATTTTTAAAATTTCATCAAAACTTGCATTCAGCCAATTTTCGCCGAAAATTTCAGCGATTTTTCTGGCGGCCACTTCGCCTATATGTTCGATTCCAAGCGCTGTAATGAACCTGTAAAGTGGTGAAATCCTACTATTTTCAATAGATGCTAAAAGATTTGCAATTTTTTTGTCTTTAAATCCTTCAAGTCCTTCCAAATCATCAGCTTTTAACGTGTAAATGTCCGATATATTTACAATTTTACCTTTTTCAAAAAGTGTATTTATGATAGCTTCGCCAAGACCGTCTATATTCATACATTTTTTAGAGCAAAAATATATCAGCGAATTTACAATACGCGCCTTACAAGTGAGATTTTGACATCTTATAAAAATATCTTCCACCAAAAGTCTGCTTCCGCAAACGGGACAAAACTCCGGTCTTTTTATCGGCGTTTCACTTCCATTTCTGCGCGCACCGAAAACGCCTGTAATTTTAGGAATTACATCGCCGCTTCGTATTATACTTACGATATCGCCTTTCATAAGCCCAAGACGTGCGATTTCATCGAAATTATGAAGTGTGGCGTTTCGCACTGTTGCGCCATCTATATTTACAGGCTCCAAAACTCCTACAGGCGTAATTACACCTGTGCGGCCGACTTGTAAATTTATATCGATAAGTTTAGTCGCTTTTTCGACAGGCGGAAATTTATACGCGACCATAAAGCGTGGAAATTTAATTGTATAACCCATATTTTCACATTTTGTAAGTTCATTTATACGAATTACCATTCCATCCATTAAAATATCTTTACGTTCTCGCATTTCGTGTAAATCCACGTAGGCTTTTCTTAAATCCGCCAAAGAAGCGCAAACTCTTACAAAATCATCTTTTAAAAAACCTAAATTTCGCACAAACTCCATAATTTCACTGTGTTTTTTAAAATTTAGAGAATTTTCTCCGACATCCCAAGGAAAAAATTTTAAATGGCGCGATTTTACCACGGCGCTGTCAAGTTGGCGAAGACTTCCGGCTGCCGCATTTCTAGGATTTGCAAAAAGATTTTCACCGCTGTTCGCGCGCTCATCATTAAGTGCGTCAAAGTCACTTTTAGCGATTACGACTTCGCCTCTGATTTCAATTTTTTCTTTATAATCGATTTGCAAAGGAATAGAGTTTATAACTTTCGCATTTTGCGTTACATTTTCGCCTGTTTCACCATTTCCGCGCGTTCCTGCTGAAATTAAAACGCCGTTTTCATAAGTTAAATTTAAACTTGCTCCGTCAAATTTCGGCTCAACGAAAAATTCCAAACCTGCTTTTTCGCCGCGTTCAAGCCAAGCCAAAAGCTCGTTATCATCAAAAATATCTTCCATAGACCACATTTTCGCTTTGTGATTTATCTTTTCAAAACCTTCGCTTACGGCATCTCCCACGCGATTAGTAGGTGAATAGGGAACTTTTAAATCAGGAAACTCATTTTCAAAAGTTTCTACTTTTTTATAAAGCACGTCATATTCGATGTCCGTAGCTAAAGGATTATCTTGCGTATAATAAGCTTTTGCCCAGATATTGAGCGTTTCCACCGCTTTTAGATATTCGGCTTCGCTCATATGATTTCCTTATTTAAAAACTCTTTAATTTTACTGAGGCTGTCTTGCTCCTGTTTCGGCAAAATAAGTTCGATTTTTTTCCAAATTTCAGGTTTGAAGCAGTTTTGCAAGCACTCGCTGCATTTCGGTTTTTTAGCAATCGGGCATGTTAAAAATTTTCCATTTATCTCAAAAAGCAGTTCTTCGCACTCTTTACAAAGCTCATACGGAAGTTCGCCTAAAAATTCACCTTTGTAATTCAGCTGCAAACTTCCGCTTAATTTTGAACCTTTGCCGAATTTATCATTGCAAAATTTTTGCAGTAACTCTATATAATGTGAATTTTCCTGTATAAATTTATCTTTTGTCATATGAATTTCTTTAACGCCGCTTCATAATCCTGTTTTGTATCAATGCCGATACTTGCGGTTTTTATTTCGCACATTGCGATTTTTTTAGCGTTTGAGAGTGCGCGAAGCTGTTCCAGTTTTTCCGTATTTTCCAAAATAGAAGGCGCAAAAGCGCAAAATTCGCGCAAATTTTTAACGCTGTAGGCATAAATGCCGATATGTCCGAAATAATCGTGAAATTCCGCTCTTGGATATGGTATCGGCGCGCGACTGAAATATATCGCATTTTCAAATTTATCAAGCACGACTTTCACAAGATTCGGATTTTCGGCATCTTCATCACTTACTTTTTTGTAACAACTTGCCATAAAAGCTTCGTTTGAAGTAATTTTTCTAGCGGCAAAATCTTTAAATTTACGCAAATTTTCAGACTCGAAAAAAGGCTCATCGGCTTGAACATTGATTATTATTTCGTCATCTTTAATGCCGAAATTTTGCACCGCTTCATTTATTCTATCTGTGCCGCTTTGATGATTTTTATCCGTCATAATCGCTTTAAATTCATATTTTCGGGCTATTTTAAGCACTTTTTCGTCATCTACTGCAATCAGCACATCGTCCACTTTTAAAGCGTTCTTTGCTGTCGCTATAAACATCGGCATACCTTTTATATCACATAAAATTTTATCTTTAAAACGCGTTGAAGCTAGTCTGGCAGGAATTACTATCATTTTTTTATCCATTCTATAATTTTATTTTTTATTTCATTTTGTTCTGCGATATCTTTGTGAATTTCACTTCTTTCGAAAAGCGATGAAATACTTTTTGGAATTTTAACATTAAATTTTTTCGCAAGCGCATTCATTTCACTTTTTTCATCGCTTTTCATACCGCCATTTATCGCTTTTACCATCGATGGTGTAAATTTCAGCCATTCGGCGGTCGATACGATTAAATTTTTCCCGTTTTCATTTATCAGTTTAAAGCAATTTGCGGTGTGAGGATCGATTAAAATTCCTTTTTCGCTTACTTTTTTAATTATTTCAGAGCACTCTTCATCATTTGAAAAGCCCGCTTTAAAATCATTTTTAAGCTCTTTTAGTTCATCGTCCGTAAGCTTATAAAATCTGTTTTCCTTTAAATCTCTCATAAGTTCGCACGTTCTGATATCGCCGAATTTATCAAACAAAAGCCGCTCAACATTCGAACTTATTAAAATATCCATAGCGGGGCTCATCGTCTTGATAAGCGAACGCTTTCTCAAGTCATAAATGCCTTTTGTAAAAAGCTCTGTCAAGACATTGTTTGCATTTGAAGCAATACGGATATCTGCGATATTCGCACCCATTTTTTTAGCATAATACGCTCCAAGCGCATTTCCGAAATTTCCGCTTGGCACGATTACATTGAAATTTCTCCCTTTAAAATGCAGATTTGCAAACAGATAATATATGATTTGAAATAAAATTCGTCCGAAATTTACAGAGTTTGCAGCGCTCAATTTTAAACCGTTTGCAGCAAGCTCATCTTTAAATTCATTATCGGCTAAAAGATTTTTCAATGCTCTTTGCGCATCATCGAAATTTCCTTTTATACCTATAGTTTTCAGATTTTTGGCATCTACATTTACCATTTGAAGTCTTTGCACTTCGCTTGTGCCGTTTTTAGGATACAGACAAATTACGCGCGTGTTTTTTGCATTTGCAAAAGTTTGCAATGTGGCAGGTCCTGTATCGCCGCTTGTAGCGCACATTATCAGATAATTTTCTTTGCGCGAAACGGCAATTTTGCTTAAAATTTCACCGAAAGGCTGAAGTGCCATATCCTTAAAAGCTCTTGTAGGTCCATGATAAAGCTCCAGAATTTCACAGTTTTCGCTGAATTTTGTAAATTTTACGGGGCATTTTTGATCATCAAAATTTTCATATCTTTTAAGTGCTTCCGCAAAAATTTCGCCTGAAATATCAAAACCGAATTTTTCTATAACCTTTAAAGCAAAATCTCTGTAACTTGAATTTTCGCTCTCCTGCCAAAATTTCTTATCGCATACAGGCAAAATTTCAGGCGCGTAAAGTCCACCGAAAGCCGCACTCGGATTTAAAAGCGCTTCTGAAAATTCAACACTGTCTTTTGTATCTCTTGTAGAAAAAAGCTTCATAATATCTCCTTAATAAATCACCGTTATTTTATCTTTAAAAATTTCATTTAAATTTAAAAAATTTTGCAAAGATAAATTTTCGTAACCGTCTATAAAAATTTCGCACTCTTTATGCTGCCTTAAAAATTTTAAAACATCGTCATCGCAATCCACCAGATAAAAACTCTCTTCATATCGATAAAGTTTATCTTTAAATATTTCTATCAAATCGCAATCCAACGTTTTTCCGCTTAAAAGCATCAAATTTAAAGCTGCATCAAACGGTGAAATATTTCTCACGGTAAGGTTCAGCTCTTCTTTTCGCTTTTGAAGTTTTACTCTGTTTTCTATACTTAAAATTTTAAAACCGAAATCCGTGTTTTTTTCTTTTTTTATTTTTGCAGCCGCTCTTTTCACGCGTTCTACAGTTATATCGCTGATAACAGGAATTTTACTTTTCAATTCGTTCTTACAAAAATCATAAGCCGTTTTTGATTTTTGTTCATCGATTTTTTCATCGATCTGCACTAAAATAAATTTTCTGTTCCCGCCGTCTTCGGCATTTAATTCCATAACAGCGTGCACTGTAGTACCGCTTCCTGCGAAGAAGTCTAAAATTATATCGTTATCATTTGAATTAGTGTATAAATTAATCATTTGTTTTATCAATTTTACTGGTTTTGGATAATCAAAAACAACTTTTTTATTAAACATTTTTTAAAAAACTTCTTTTACCATACTGCCGATTCCGTTATCAGTAAAAAGCTCCAAAAGTATAGAATGAGGAATTTTACCGTTTATTATATGGGCATTTTTAACTCCATTTTCTATACATTCTACGCAAGCATCGATTTTCGGAATCATTCCACCGCTTATCGTGCCGTCTTTTTTGAGATTTTCGATTAAGTTCGGATTTAATTTGCTTATCAATTCGCCGTTTTTATCCAAAACGCCGTCAATATCACTCAAAAATACGATTTTATCCGCTTTTAAAGCGCTTGCGATTTTGCTTGCGCAAAGATCGGCGTTTATATTGAAAGTTTCGTTTTTTTCGTTTGCAGCGATAGGCGCTATTACAGGTATATAATCATTTGTAAGTAAATCTTTTAAAAAATTTACATTTACGTTTTTTATTTCACCTACAAAGCCGTATTTTCCGCCGCTTAAAACTTCAGCTTCAAGCAGATTCGCGTCTTTTCCGCAAATGCCGATCGCTTTTGCGCCGTTTTGGTTTAAAAGTGCCGTGATTTGTTTATTTACAGCTCCGCTTAGCACCATTTCCACGATTTCAATACTTTTTTTATCTGTTATTCTAAGACCATCTGCAAACTCGCTTTTAACGCCCAAAAGATCCAATGTCTGATTTATTTTTTTGCCGCCGCCGTGAATAATTATGATTTTTATGCCGACCATATGCAAAAGTACAATATCGCGAGCGAAATTAAGTTTCAAATTATCATCAGTCTGCGCTGCGCCGCCGTATTTTATAACAAAAATCTTATCTCTGAACTTACGTATATAAGGTAGTGCTGAGATTATTACTTCAGCCGTTTTTGATTTTTTTATCATAAAATTTCCTTTTTATAAAAGTTTTTATTTTATCAAATTTTGGCTAATGTATTGTTGAAGCTCTGTTTTAAAATTTTCGCTGATTTTTGTCTCCTGTATGATTACCGAAAATTTAAACTTGAAATTTTGCATTTTTACGAAATCTTTTTCAGTAGTTAAAATGCTTGTAGCGCCGTATTTTTGCACGATTTTCTCAAGTTCTTTTTCGTTAAATTCGTAATGATCTCTAAAAAACACCTGCGCCGCTGTTTTATTAAAAAATTCACTCAAACGATTCGGCTTCGCAATCGCTGTAATCAACACCATTTTCGGCGTTTCATTTATGATTTTTGAGTTATATTTTATATCATTTTGATTTGGAATGAAATCGGCATAGCGATAAAAAAATTCAGGATATCTCCACGCGCCGCTTGGAAGTATGAAATTTAGCTTCGGCGCGATATTCGGACGCAACAAAATATCAAATTTTAAAATATCGAATTTTGAAAATCCGTCATCCAGTAAAATAAGCTTTGCGCCTAAATTTTTCGCATAATTTATAGCAATTTTACGATTTTCACTTACAATGACATTTGAATTTTTAAGCTTTGTTGCAAAAAGCATTGCTTCATCGCCGCTTTTATCGATATCACATAAAATTTCGCCATCTTTAGCAACTAAAACTAATCCCTTACTTTTTCTGGCATAACCGCGCAAAATTATAAACGTTTTAAACTTTGGTGAAAACTCATTAAAAATCGCCATTGTAAGCGGTGTTTTACCGTTTCCGCCAAGCGTTAAATTTCCAACACTTATAATCGGAATACCGAAATTTTCAGGTTTTGCAAAAAATTTATTTAAACAGACAATGCAAAAATATATAAAACTGAACGGCAAAAGCAAAATTGCAAGAGAAATTTGAAATAAATCAGGGGCGTAAAAATATTTCTCGCCCCAAAGAAAAAAATCGTTTTTAAGCACGAGTGGCTGCTATTTCTTTAATTTTATTGCAAATGTAATAAACTTCATCATCGCCAAGAGCCGCATAAATCGGAAGTGAAAGTATTTTTTGGTAGCAACGTAGGGCATGTGGAAAATCACTTACTTTATAACCGTATTTGTTTTTGTAATAACTAAGCAGATAAATCGGAATATAATGCAACGAAACGTTGATTCCTGCGGCTTTTAACTGGCGTGCAAAATCATCTCTGTTTTTATCGATTTTGACTATGTAATGAGAATACGTGTGATTTCGTTTTTTAATCGGAATTTGCACGTGCGCGCATTCGGAAAGCTCTTCGTCATAAATTTTCGCTATTTCCTGACGGCGCGCTATAAAACTTGGCGTTTTATAAAGCTGAGCTTTTGCATATGCCGCATTTATCGAGTTTAAATCGCATTTTTGACCGATTGCCGTTACATCGTAGATATAATTTATATTTCCGTCTTTATCAACACCTTCCGAAACAATGCCGTGATTGCGTAAAAGTCTGGCATTTTTCGCCACTTCATCATCATTTGTAGTAAAAAATCCCGCCGTAGAAATAGCGTCTTGCGCTTGCGGATTGATTTGAAAACAGGAAATAAAAGAATCTTTTATAGAACCGATTTTTACACCATTATATGTAGTTCCCATAGCTCTGCTGGCATCATCGATGATTTTTATATTATATTTCCTGGCAAGTGCATAAATTTCATCCATTTCGGCGCTTTGTCCGCCTACGTGAGTTATAAAAGCTCCTTTTAATTTTTTATGGTTGTGCTCTTTTAACGTTCGCTCAAACTCAGCCACGTTTATATTAAAATCGTCTTCGTTTATATCAACCAAAATCGCTTCCGCATCAAATCTGCGAATTGATTCAGGCACGCTTGGAAAAGCATTTACCGAGCAAATAATTTTATCGCCTCTTTTTATTCCCATAGCACAAAGAGCAAGATGAAGCGAATTTGCGCCGTTATCGGTAGAAACAGCATGTTTGACACCGAAAAAATGTTTTACATCTTCTTCAAAAACGCTGACCATTCGTGTATTGTTGTTTGCCAATGCTTGATTTATCAGTGATGTTTCGTTTTCATCTATATGAGCACGAAAAAATGGAATATTTTGCATTTTCTATCCTTTTAAATGCAGAATTTTAGGCATTTTTAATTTAAATTTATTGTTTTTTATTCTATTTTGTATGAAATTTATGGTTTCCTGATCAAATTTCGCAAGAGATTTTTTGCGCAAAATTGCGCGTAAAATTTCATCAAGCGATGCATAATCATATCCTAAATCGCCTTCGTCGCTTTGACCTTCCCAAAGATCGGCGCTAGGAGCTTTTGATATAATTTTTTCATCTATATTTAAAAATTTTGCGAACTCGAAAATTTCTGTTTTAAAAAGTTCGCCGATAGGATTAAACGCACATGCCAAATCGCCGTAAATTGTGCCGTATCCTAGCATTCGCTCACTTAAATTACTTGTTCCTACGACTACACCTGAAATTTTAGCGCTAAAATCGTAAAGCAGACTCATACGAACTCTAGCGGCAAAATTTCCAAGTCTGATACGAGAAATTTCATCATTCTGACTATCACGAAATGCCTGCAAAAACGGCTCTATACTTATAATTTCATATTTTATTCCCCATTTTTCGCAGTGTGATATAGCGTCGTTTAAATTTTTCTTATCGGAACTTTTTGCAGGCAAAATAAGTCCAAAAGTATTTTTTGGTTTTGCTTTGGCGCAAAGTGCCGAAACTACGGCACTATCAAGCCCGCCGCTAATGCCGACAATAAAATTTTCAGTGTATGTTTTAGAGAGTGATTTTTTAAGAAATTTTATAAGTTTTTTTTCGGTTTTTATAAAGTTCATTTTGATTCCATATTTTTTGTTTTAGAATTTTAGCTTTTTTTGGATAAAATTCGAATTAAAATATAAAATTTTAAGGAAAAATTATGGAAATTTTATCAAAAGCTTTCGGAGAATACGGCACAAATTGCTACATTATAAAAGGAACATCGGGCGATCTTGTAATAGATCCAGGAGAAAATGCTGCGCCTTGGGTGTTTGAAAATACGAATAAAATTTTGGCCGTATTAAATACACACGGACATTTTGATCATACTTATGATGATAAAATTCTGCAAAATTCAGGAATAAAAATTTATATCCACGAAAAAGATGAATTTTTTTGCACGAAAGATCCGTTTGAAAAGCTGAATGATGTATTTTCACCTGATTTTTTATTGAGCGGTAATGAAATTCTGACTTTTGGAAATTTTAATGTGAAATTTGCGCATTTCGCAGGTCATACGCCAGGATGTTCGATGATTTTTGTAAATAACGGAAAAATAAACAAAAACGCCGAAACATTGGATGAGATGTTTTCGCCGGTCGATACAAAAATTTTTAGCGGCGATGTTATATTTCGCGGTTCCGTCGGCAGAAGCGATTTTCCGTTTTCAAATCAAGAAGATATGAAAATTTCACTGCAAAACATTTTAAAAATTAAACAGAATTTTGAAATATATCCGGGACACGGCGCACCGACAAATCTCGAAAATGAGCGTAAAGTCATAGAATATTTTTTAAAATATTTTTAAATTTTATAAATTTATTCTTTAAAATTTTGAAATAGGATATTTTGAAATTTCATAATAAATTTATTTTATATGAAATTTGTAAATTACAGTGTAGAATTTAAAATTTCATCTCATCATTTTGTGAAATTTTAA